>Ga0210395_10000016_pt1 | contig 258027 bp, 215 predicted proteins | sample IncBWH4OmetaG_FD_150861 | JGI IMG/M metagenome (GOLD analysis project Ga0210395, IMG submission 150861) | Forest soil microbial communities from Barre Woods Harvard Forest LTER site, Petersham, Massachusetts, United States - Inc-BW-H-4-O ... | reverse complement strand
GTGCTCTCGGTAATCTGGGCGCTGGCCGCTACGCTCAGGGCAAGAGTCATGAGCATCAGGGCGCTTCTAAGAGTGAATATCCGAACGGACATAATGTCTCCAAGCGATGCCGACATATCTGCCGGGGGGTCAAATCTCCACGTACTCAGTTGCCATCAAAGATTCGGAAATCGAATCTCTGCTTCCGGTCAGTTACTTGTTGAGTCCGCAAGGACACAAGCCGTAAACGTCGAGTTCGGTCTGGGTTCCGACGTAGACTTTGCCGTTGGCGATCATAGGAACCTGCATCTTGACCGCCGGACCAGCGGTATCGCGTCCGGACGCCGCTTGCGCGGTGTTGTACAACTCCGAGCTCAAATTCGTGGCGTCAAAGGCGTGAAGCACAGCGGGCTGAAACGTCGGCTGGTGGTCGCCGTCGTCGGTTTGTTCGATCGCCCAGACAATGCCGTTTGTGGTTCCGTTGGCTGAAATCGCCGGAGCAGTTCCGTCGTCAAACACGTGGGTGGTGGCCATTACACCGGCCTCGCTCACGCCCGAGGAAGTCAGGGTAAAGGCGCGGATGGGGTCGCCGTCGTCGCCGTTGTAAATGTATTGTTTCGAGGTGGTTGCCCAGAAGGCGGAGTTTTGTTCGCCACCGCCGTTGGAAGCCGCGGTCAGGGCAATCTGTCCGCCCGTATGGCCCATGTTGTCGGCGTTGATGATATATCCGGTGAACGGCTGCTCACAGGTCGAGACCGCCTTGCCGGTGGTCCAAATCATATTCGGAGTAGCCGAACCCGTCTGTGTGGGAAGAAGCATGGGGCCAGCCGACCCGTAGTCCAGACCGTGAGCATATCGGCAAGCCTGGTCACTGGTCGTGAAGTAGTCGGCCACGGTCAGCGAATAAGTTCCAGTCGTACCAACCTCCGCGAACGCCAGCTTGACCAGACTGTCGCCCCAGTTCAAGACGCCGTCCCAATAGCCGTCGCCGGTAATTGCGTAAATGTTCCCGTTGGCGTCCGCCGTGACCGCACCACCGGAAGCCCAGATGCCGCTGTGGCCTTCACCCGGAATGCCGGGGACCTTTGCGCCCGTGTGGTTTTGCGTGTCCGTATAAAACGCGGCCAGCATCTTCAGAGACGTGGGGTCATAAGCGAGCACCCAGCCGGAATCGCCCGCGAAACCGATGAAGACCACGCCCTGCGGGAACCCGGTCTCTGGGACCAGAAGGATGCCGGGCCGGCTCTGCTGATGGCCCGGTCCAAACACCACATTCCCTCCGTTGAGTTGGCAACCAAGATTTCCAGTGGCCGAGCAGACCACTACCGGACTTCCGGCCTGTTCCGCCCCGCTGGTAATGTTGAGAGCATGCAGGCGGATCACCCAGTTCACGGTAGAGCCGGTCGTCTCCTGAGTGCGCACGATCACGTACAGCGTGTTCGTGGCCAAGTTAATCACGGGCGTGCCGGTGATGCCGACAATCGGGAAAAGTTGGCAGATGCCGGATCCGAATGAGCACGGTACGGGGGTTACGCTTGGCGAACCCGAGGGATTCAAGAAATTGACATGCCAGAGCGGATTCGGATTGAGCGCGGCACTGTCGGCGTCAAAGGCGTAGACGCTGTCGTACTCCGTGGCCACGAAAACCACGTTGTGGACGCCGCCGGTGGCCATGGTCAGGCCCTGCACGTAGAGCGGCTCGGCATAGATCTGGCCGTCCACGGGATAGCTGAACAGCTTGCCGAAAGACCCGGAGTTCACGTTCGTCGTGGTCAGGATGGTTTCCTGCAGATTTTGAGTCGTGTGCTGGTTGTTATTGTGACGAGTCAAAACATTCACGGATTGAGCAAAGGAAAACGTGGACAGGAAAATGAGGGCAAGGGTCAGCTTACGAAGCATCGAGAAACCTCCAAACGATTTTGCTAGCGCTCCGGGGAGGAGGAGAAATGGCAGTACGCTGGGAACCTGAGTTACCCGGCGGGGTCAAACTGGGAACCAATATTATCCAGCAGCGAAAATCTTGGCAAGATGAAAAATTCTGCAACATCGGCCAATGGGATTTCTTCACGTCTCGCAAGTTGTTGAATAATCGGCTTTTCTACTATGCTGGATCGTAGTTGGCTGGTTTGAATGGCAGAGCGGCCGGCGTCGCAGGATGCCGCGCTAGCACAACCTGTTAGCCCGATGGGTGGTGATTCGCATCTTTTGTACAGAGCGTCTAATCTAAGTGGGAAAATTTCACCGTGAGGATGACTATGCGTTTGAGTGCCAGCAGGATCGCCCCCGCTGTTCTCTTGTCTCTTCTTTTTTCCGGCTCTTTACTTTTCGTCGCGACTTCGCGGGCGGACGATAAGCCTTTCCATGACGCGCCCGCCTCGGCAAAAGCCCAGAAGAATCCATTTGCAGGCCAGCAGGCTGCGGTCGATGCCGGGAAGGCCCTCTACGCGCGGAACTGCATGGCTTGTCATGGCAAGGCGGGTCAGGGTACTGGCAACGTGCCTTCCCTGGTGGATGGCAAGCTGAAGGGGGTCACCGCGGGAGAAGTGTTCTGGTTCATCACCAAAGGAGACAAGGATAATGGCATGCCTGCCTGGGATTTTCTGCCGGAGCAGGTGCGATGGCAGGTTGTGACCTACGTGGAGGCAATGGCTTCGGGCAAGGCGAGCGCGAGCGCATCCCCGGCTCCGGCGGCGGAAGTCGATACCGGGAAAATTAAGGATGCTTCTCCGACGGCGCCCTTCACGGATTTCCGCTATGAGACGCCGGGCACGACTCGCAAGATCACGCCGCAGGATCTGCCGCAGCCCTATGCGACCCAGTCATCAAATAACGGCGCGGAGTTGGTGGCGCGTCCGGAGAGTGCGTGGCCGGTGGCGCCGGCCGGGTTCAAGGTGGAACTATTCGCCACGGGGCTGCAGAATCCGCGATGGCTGCGCACCGCGCCCAACGGTGACATTTTCCTGGCCGAGAGCGATCCGGGACGGATTCGTGTGTTTAGGGGAATGACCGGCGACGGCAAGCCGGAACAGATGGCAGTTTTTGCCAGCGGACTCAAGCACCCGTATGGCATTGCGTTTTATCCGCCCGGGCCGGACCCGCAGTGGATTTATATCGGCAACACGAACGAAGTGATTCGCTTTCCTTACCACAATGGAGATTTGAAGGCCGCCGGAGCGTCGCAGCATATCGCTGACCTGCCAAGCGGGGGCGGGCATTGGACGCGGGCGATCGAGTTTACGCCGGATGGCAAGAAGATGTTTGTGGGAGTGGGCTCGGCCTCGAACGTCGACGACACTGACACTCATCCCGGCGAGAAAAATCGCGCCGACATTCTCGTGTGCGATCCGGCGAACTGTGCATTAAAAGTATATGCCTACGGCATTCGCAACGCTGGCGGCGGGATCGCGGTGAATCCGCAGACTGGCGAGTTGTGGTGCTCGACGAATGAACGCGACGCGCTCGGCGATAACCTTGTGCCCGACTACATCACGCACGTAGATGAGGGCGGATTCTATGGCTGGCCGTGGTGGTATATCGGGCCGAACCAGGATCCGCGGCATGCGGGCAAGCACCCGGAATTGAAAGACAAGGTGATTGTTCCCGACGTGCTGCTGCAGCCCCACAATGCGTCGCTGGAGTTGACGTTCTATGAGGGCAAGCAATTTCCGGCGGAATACAGCGGCGAACTTTTTGCCTCGGAGCACGGATCGTGGAACCGGGCGGCGCGCACCGGATATGAAGTGATCCGCGTACCGCTGCATCAGACGGGCCACGCCACCGGCGAGTATCAGGATTTTCTGACCGGCTTCGTGCTGCCCGACGGGCATGTGTGGGGGCGTCCGGTGGGTATCGCGGTTGCGCCCGACGGGTCGTTGTTAGTGAGTGATGATGGGTCGGGCTCGATCTGGCGGGTGAGTTATACGGGGAAGTGAGATTCTTTAGTTTCTTCGCCAGAGTATATTCTCACTCTCTTGTCATCCTGAACACCGACGAAGGCGGCGTGAAGGATCTTACGTCGGCGGGAAGTTTCGATGATGTGATTGGGAATGACTGAAGTGCATGTAGCGTGGTGGATCTCGACGACGGCGCTGCTGGTGCACGATTTTCGTAGGGTCTCTCGGAGGGCTTCGCCCTCCTCAGGGATGACAATTCATTTGTGAAAGTGCATTGCGTGGATTTTCTTAGTGGAAATCGTGCGAGACGGTTTCGACTTTTGTGATAACGAACAGCACGCGTTCGGCTTTGACGGAGATGATTTTCCTGATTTTGAAAACTCCTTCGATAGTGCGAACTGTGACATGATGGAAGCATGAAGAAACAAGCGTCCGATCAACAATTTCATGACCGCCGGTATCAGGAGCGGAAACGGGCTGAAGCTGCCAAGCAGCCGGCAACGAAGAAACCTGCGAGCGCAGACGCCAGTAAAGCTGCGGCTAGTCCTGCCAAGGAAGCGACGAAAGAATAGACGTGTCGTTCGCCCGCGTTCCTAGCCGGTGTTGTGCAGGCCGGCGGCGATTCCGTTGATGGTTGCGCCCAGAGGATACTCGAGCTCCGAGCTTTGCTGGCCTTGCTGCTTGCGGCGCAGCAGTTCCACTTGAATCAGGCTCATGGGATCGACATAAGGATTGCGCAGGCGGATCGAACGCGCCAATACGCGATTGCGGCCCAGCAGTTCGCGCTGTCCGGTGACCCGGAGAATCATGCGGCGGGAGCGCAGGAATTCCTCTTCCAGCATTTCGAAGACGCGTTTGCGGAGCGCCGCGTTTTTGACCAGCCCGGAATAGTCGCGCGCGATGCCGAGATCGGCTTTGGCCATACCCAGTTCCACATTGCGCAGAAGTTCGGAGAACACGGGAAAGCCACGCGCGATCTGGCGCAGAAGTTGCTCGTGCGCGGAACCGTTCTTGGCGAATTGTTCGAGAGCGTGGCCTATGCCGTACCAGGCGGGGACGGCGAGGCGGCTCTGCATCCAGCCAAAGACCCAGGGGATGGCGCGCAGGTCTTCTAGTCTTCGACCCTTAGTGCGCCTTGACGGCCGCGACCCGATGCGCGCCGTATCCAGTTCGTTCACCGGAGTTGCCTGCTCGAAATATTCCAGCACGTCGGGGCTGTCGGCAATCTCCTTGCGGTAAACGCGGTAGGCCTCCTGCGACATTTCTTCGATGGCTTCTTCCCATCGTGCGGGATGCTGGGACTGCTGCTCTCCGTGCAGCGTGAGGGTTTCCAGACTGGCCGCGATCATCAATTCCAGATTCCATTCGGCGAGCACGGGGTCGGCATATTTCCAGTTGAGAACTTCGCCTTGCTCGGTGATGCGAATCTGGCCGGAGAAACATCCCGGGGGCTGCGCAAGGATAGCGGCATGAGTCGGCCCACCGCCGCGGCCGACCGTTCCGCCGCGCCCGTGGAAGAGGCGCAGCTTCACTCCATATTCCTGTGCTGCGCGATGCAACTCGCGATGCGCTTTATAGAGTTCCCAGGTGCTGGTGAGCATGCCTCCGTCTTTGTTGGAATCGGAGTAGCCGAGCATAACTTCCTGCCAGCGTCCCCAGGAATCGAGCAGAGGCTGATACTCGGGATGGCTCCACAGGCGGCGCATGACGGCGCCGGCGGAGCGCAACGATTCGATGGATTCGAACAGCGGAACCGGCATTAAGCCGGGGTCGTCGCTGGATCCTGCAACCTGAACTTCGGTAGCTTTCGCAAGGCGGATTACACTGAGCACGTCATCTTCGGATTCCGCTCCGCTGATGATGTAGTTGCGAATCGATTGAGCGGGATATGTCCGCTTCAGTCTGGCGATGGCGCGAAAGGTGTCGAGCAGGTCGCGACTCTCGGCGGAGTTCGTGCTGCGCTCGGGAGTGTCACCCAGTTCCTCCACGACCCGCGCGTGCACCTGGGCATGCTGGCGGATGTCGAGGGTGTGCAGGTGAAAGCCGAAGGTGCGGACCTTGCGCAGCAAGGAGCTTACGTAGGTTCGTGCCAGCCGTTCTCCACGGCGGGATTGGAGGCTGCTTTGCACTAGGAGAAGATCGGCTTCATACTCCGCGGCGTTGCGATAGGCGGCGGGAGCGTCCACGGCCAGGCGGCTCTGCTGAAGTTTGTGAAACATGTAGGAAAGAAAGCGGCGATAACTTTCCGTCGTGTTGTGCGGGCCCCACGCCAGGTGAACGCCGGCGATGGTCCGTTCGTAGAGTTTCAGGCGCGCGAGCAAGTCTTCCGAAACATTGGTTTGGCGACGCGAGGAGCTGAGTCGGTCGCTGAGAGCCTCAACGTCGTTGAGATACTCGCGCAGGATCAACGCGCGCGCCATTGCCAGCGCATCACGAATGCAGTCAGGTTTGACTAGCGGGTTGCCGTCGCGGTCTCCGCCGATCCAGGAGCCGAAGTTCACAAGGTTGGGCAACTGGTTGGCGTCGAGATCGAGGCCGTAGACGTCGCGGAAGGATTCCACGACCTCGGCATAAATTTTGGGCAGTGCGTCGAACAATGAAAGGCGGAAATAGCGCAGGCCCATGCGGATTTCGTCGTCGACGGTCGGCTTGGCGAGGCGTACTTCGTCGGTCTGCCAGAGTGAGGTAACTTCGGCGCGGATATGGTCTTCGCAATCTTCCGCATCCTCATCCGTAAGCGGGAGGCGGTCGAGGCGTTCGAGTTGTTTCGCGATGCGGCGGCGCTTAAGCAAAACAGTCTGCCGGGCGACCTCGGTGGGGTGCGCGGTGAAGACGGGAGTAATCAAGATCTGGCCGAGCGCAGCGATCGCGTCGTCAGCCGAAATTCCGGCGGCTTTCATGCGCTGCAGGGTTCCGCGAAATGAGCCCGCCTGCGGAGCGTGTTCGCGGTCCAATTTGCCGGCGCGGCGGCGGCGACGGCGGTGGTTGGTCTCGGCGAGATTGGTCAGCTCAAAATAAGTCGCGAAGGCCTTGGTCACCTGGTAAGCGCGAGGCAGGTCCATCGCAGAGACAATTTCCTGCGCTTTGAGGATGAGTTCGGGGGCCGAGGCCTGATCCGGGCTGCGGCGCGCAGTCTCGCGATGAGCGGCCTCGCGGTGTGCACTCTCGCGATGTTCGATCAGCAATCGCCGCAACTCTTCGACGGATGCGAACAGCTCACGCCCCGACTGCTCCACCAGCACTTGTCCGAGGATCGCGCCCAGCGAGCGCACGTCGCGGCGCAGCGGATTATCTTTCGCGGGCTCGTCGGAGCTCGCAATCACTTCGGCCAGGCGGGCCTGCTGATCGTCGGCTTTCCACAGCGGCTTGGGTTTTGAGGCCATGTAAGGATGTAGGCAGAATAAACGACGCGGCAGGAACAGTGGGGAAAAGAGTGGATATCAGCAGTTCTCGCGCATTGTCATCGTGAGCGGAGAGGCTGGAGCGCGAAGCGCACCAGCCTCGCAGTCGAAGGATCCCTACCCCTTTTGCGCTGTCATGACCTGGAAAGGAGTTCCCTTGGAGTTGAGGGAGAACTCCCTGAATCGGCGAGTGCGGGTTCAGAGAGTAGGGGGTCCTTCGACTGCGTTTTCGTCCGCTTTGCGGACGAAAACTTCGCTCAGGATGACACGAGGAGAGTATTGCGACGCATCTGCATTTATTTCGGCACTTCGAAGCGGTAGCCGATGCCCCGCAAGGTCTTCAGGTATTGCGGATGACGGGGGTCGATTTCAATTTTCTCGCGCAGGCGGCGAATGTAGACGTCAATTGAGCGTGGGGTAACGAACGGTGTTTCTTTCCACACTGCGTCGAGCAGTTGATCTCGGGTGAGCACGCGGCCGCGATGCGTTGCCAGATATTCGAGCAGGCGGAATTCGCGCACCGTGGTCATAACATTGCGGCCCTGCATCTGCACGGTCATGGAAGAGACATCGATTTCGAGATCGCCCAGGCGCAGCAATTCGCCAGCCGCCGGGACCTGGCCCAAGCCGCGCAAGACGCTGCGAATGCGCGCCACCAGTTCACGCGGGCTGAAAGGCTTGGTGATGTAGTCGTCGCCGCCCAGTTCGAGTCCTTTGACGCGGTCGGCCTCCCCGGTTTTCGCGGTCAGAAAGATGATGGGAGTGGCGGAAAGCACTGGGGTCTGGCGGATGTGACGGCAGAGTTCGAAGCCGTCAGTTCCCGGCAGCATCACATCGAGCAGAAACAACGCGGGCATCTCGCGTACCGCTTCGGTGAGCACGGAAGAGCCGCTGACGAAACTCTGCACCTCGAACCCGGACGCCTGCAGATGGTGGGAGATGAGGCGGGCGATATCCTCGTCGTCCTCGACCACAAAGATAACGGGACGGAACGTGGCATGGCTGGCAGTGTTCCCTTGTTCGAGGAATTCGGTGGGCTGATGCATTTGGCGGTTCAGGGTACCCCCACGAAATCAGAGCAGTCCCACTACAAGGGCACGTAAGCAAGACTCTATTGGGGGAATGTTGCGCGAATGTTTCCCGTGTGTTAATGAACGATGAATTTGTGGAGGCTTTTCCGAAAACTGACAACCGCTAGTTCGCCGCCTTCTTCTTGGGCATGTGCCTCAGGCTGCGGCCTTCGATCAGGCTATAGAGATCCTCGGCGAGGTTGGTGGTGTGATCTCCGGCGCGTTCCAGAGCCTGCGCCATAAGCAGCACGTCGAAGCCGGTGGTATCGCCCTGGGCCACGGTTTCCGCCAGATGCTTCTGGAACAATCCATGACAGACGCGGTCGATCTCTTTATCCATTTGCAAGACCTTGCGGGCGCATTCCAGATCGAGCGTGGAGAAGCCCTGGTGAATCAGGTCGAGCATGTCGCGCAGCACGGCCGACATTTCCACCAGTTGGCGCACGTCCGACGCGGCCATTTTTGATGTCCGGGCCTGCACGCGCATGGCCACGCTCATGACCAGGTCGCCGATACGCTCGAGGTCGGTCGTGGATTTCAAACTGGAAAGCAACTGGCGGGCGCGGGCTTCATTCACGCGCGTGATGGCTGCGGGCAAGCGCTCGTCGATCTGGCGCTCGATCAGGTCGAGTTCCTTCTCGCAATCCTTGATGGCGAGGAAGGCCATGCGGGAATTATTAGTGAGCAGGTCGCGGACATTGAAGGCGGCGTCGCGGGCGATCAGGCAGGCTTTTAGGGCGAGGTGCGTCAGATCGTCCGGGCCTCCCAGTTTCGGTTCTGTTGCGGCCTTGGCCGGGCGTGGGATCGACACGACTTCCTCAGCTACGATTTTTCGAGACGCTGGCGCTTTACGTGGCATAAGAGATCTGATTCAGAAGAAGCGGGTGCCCCATGTCTCGCGTTTCTTACGATACGTGGGCATTTGAGACTCGTGTCGCGATCGCACTCGATACGCCCGTACTCCGGCGCATGCAACCGCAGTGTAATCCCAAAATGTGAAAGGATGGTTACAACATTGCCTCTGGCCGCACCACAGACTACATTGATTAAGTCGCCGAAAGCGCGACGGAGGGCGATTCTGTGAATCTTGCCGACTATTTGCGCCGCCAGTTCGCCTACGATGAATGGGCGAACCGGGAAGTGCTGGCCGCGATTCGAAGCGCGGCCAGCGCGAATCATACTTCTGCGAACCAGCCTTCTGTGAATCAGCGCTCGCTGCAGCTCATGTCGCATATTCTTGCCGCCGAATTGGTATGGCTGGAGCGGCTGAAACAGCAGCCGCAGAGCGTTCCGGTGTGGCCGGAACCCGATCTCGCCCAGTGTGAGGCGCAAGCCGCCAAGATGGGCGGGCTGTGGCTCGAATTTCTTGACCTGATTACCGCCGGCGACGTTTCTCAGGCCATCTCTTACAAAAACAGCAAAGGCGAAGAGTGGACGAGCACGATTGTGGACGTCTTGACCCATGTGGTTATGCACTCGGCTTATCATCGCGGGCAAATCGCCACGCACATGCGCGCCAACGGACAGACTCCCGCGTACACCGACTTCATTCACGGTGTGCGCCAGGGGTTATTCAAATAAGGACTGTTCCAATAAAGTAAATCATCATGCAAGACCGGCATCGCCACGCGATTACCGTGCTCCAACTGGTGGGAGTGGTTGCCCTGTTCTGGCTCCTTGTCACTTTGCCAACTCCGTGGAATGCGCAGCGCTATGTCGGGACCGTGCTGGCGGCGGTGGGCATCAGCTTCATTGGCATCGCGCGTTATCAACTGGGCAAGTCGTTTTCTCTCAAGCCCGAGGCTCATGAGCTGGTCACCACCGGCATCTACTCGAAGATTCGCAATCCGATTTACGTGTTTGGCATGGTGATGCTCACGGGATTGGTCCTGGTGCTGCAACAGCCTTTGGGATGGTTTGTGGTTATTGCTGGAGTGATTGGGCAGACCATCCGCGCCCGCCGGGAAGCGCGCGTTTTGGAAGCTGCCTTCGGAGATGCGTACCGCGAATATCGGCGCAAGACCTGGTTCTAGGAAGCAGTGTTGGCCGCCGCCGCGGCGAAGACGTAATATCTCAGCAATGAAGAAACTGCCGGTCTTTTTTCTCCCTGTGCTCCTGCTGCCGCTGCTGGGCGGTGTTTTCCTGCTAGCGGCCGACAAAGAAAAGATTCCACCCATGCCCGCTGAAGTGTCGAGCAATGCGGTCGCGTCGCTCAAGAATGGAATCGAAATTTATTCGCTGATGGGGATCGGCCCCAAGAAAACCTGGGACGACATTTCCAGCAAGATGTATGTGTTGCGTTTCAAGACAGGGAAGTGGATTGAAGACCGCGCGGTGCCGGGAGTCGCTGGCAGGCTGGGCTCTTCCGCGATTGGAGCCCGGGGCAAAGTGTATCTTTTCGGCGGATATGTGGTGGACGGGCAGGGAAATGAAATTACGGTAGGAGATATGAATGCCTACTTGGCCGATGAACATAAATGGTACCGCGGCGCGGACATTCCGGTTCCGGTGGACAGCGCGGTGATCGGCGAGAATCACGACCGCTATATCTATCTGGTGGGAGGAAGGTCGAAGAACGGGCCGGTCAACAACGTGCAAGTCTACGACGCCGAGAAGGGTACGTGGAGCCAGGCCACGCCGTTTCCTGGGACTCCGGTGTTCGGTCAGGCGGGGGGATTGGTTGACGGTGCCATCGTCTACGTTGATGGCGCCAGAAAAAATCCGGGGGCTGGGGCGCCGTACGTCGCGGCCGATGAGTGCTGGATGGGCAAGATCGACAAGAAGGATCCGAACAAAATTGAGTGGAGCAAGCTGCCTCCGCACCCCGGGCCGGGGCGGTTTGGCATTGTGGCGGGCGCAGGGGAGGGCCACAGAATTCTTTTCTCCGGCGGGACCTCCGCTCCGCATAACTTCAAGGGTCAGGATTCCGACGGCAAACTCGCCGAGATTTCGCCCGTGACGTTTGACTTTGAAGTGCACGGCGCCCGTTGGGAGACGATCGCCGAGGACACACCTGACGCGCGTGCTGACAGCCGGGGAATCGTGAACACGGCGCTGGGGCCATTGATTCTTGGCGGCATGCTGAAGAATGGGGCGCTCTCAGCCCGGGTGCTGGTTCTGCCGAAGAGGTGAAATAAGGCGGGCACGACCTTCCCTATTCTTTAATTGGCAGAGGCACGGAATTGGGTTTAGAATCCCGTTATTCGATTCTGTGCGGGCCCTGTTTCCATCCGATTCACGTTGAGGAACGCCATGCCTAACCCTCGTTAGTTCGCCATTCTGCTCGGCCCGCTGCACGCGGGCTCCCTGATTGAATTCTTATTGTGGTTTCTAAAGGCATCGCTTCGCTGCAATCTGTATCGGTGAACGCGGTTGCGGAAATGTTTGGTTCTTATGGAAGCGATTTCTACCGCTGCTCAGCCGCAGCGTTCTCTGTGGTCGTCGCTGGTGGAGGCCGTTCGCGGCTCGCATCAGGACTACACCGCGGGCAGTTTGAACCGGGCCATTCTTCTGCTGGCTGTGCCCATGGTGTTGGAGATGGTGCTCGAGTCGCTGTTTGCCGTGGTGGACGTGTTCTGGGTCGGACGGCTGGGGGCCAATGCCGTCGCCACGGTTGGGCTCACCGAGTCTATGCTGATGCTGGTATTTGCCGTGGGCATGGGGCTCAGCTTGTCGACTACGGCGATGGTCGCGCGCCGGATCGGTGAGAAAGATCCCGAGGGCGCGGCCGTCGCGGGGGTGCAGGCGATCGCTCTGGGGCTGATCATTTCTCTAGCCATTGGACTGCCCTGCTTCCTTCTGGCTCCGCGCCTTTTGCAGCTAATGGGTGCTTCCCCGGAGATCGTTGCGGTGGGCAGCGGCTATACCAGAATCTGCCTGGGCGGCAGTTGTGCGGTGCTGCTGCTATTTCTGAACAATGCCATTTTCCGCGGCGCGGGCGATGCGGCCATCGCTATGCGACTGCTGTGGGTGTCGAACATCATCAACCTGGTGCTCGATCCTTGCCTGATTTTCGGCTGGGGTCCGTTTCCGCGGATGGGTGTAACGGGCGCGGCGCTGGCCACGTTCACCGGGCGCAGCATTGGCGTGATCTACCAGTTCTACCGTCTGCTGAAAGGGACGGAGCGAATTCACATTCTTACGCGGCAGCTTCGCCTGCGGTTCGATGTGCTGTGGCGGCTGGCGCGAGTATCGCTGACCGGGATTCTTCAGTTTGCCATCGCGAACACCAGTTGGATCGGTCTGGTGCGCATCGTGAGCATCTTCGGCGCGGCGGCGCTGGCGGGGTACACCATCGCCATTCGCATCGTCGTCTTCGCGATCTTGCCTTCGTGGGGCTTGAGCAACGCCGCCGCCACGCTGGTGGGTCAGAACCTGGGTGCGGGCAAGCCCGAGCGCGCCGAGAGCGCGGTCTGGCGCACCGGACTCTATAACGTGATTTTTCTGGGAACCGTGGGAGTATTCTTCATTTCGTTCGCGGAGCCGATCGTGCGTCTCTTCACTAGCGACTCGGCGGTCGTGCAGCTGGCCGCGTCCTGCCTGCGCATCGTCAGCTACGGCAACCTGGGATACGCTTATTTCATGGTGATGATGCAGGCCTTCAACGGCGCCGGCGATACCATTACTCCGACGATCGTGAACTTTTTTGGTTTCTGGCTGTTCGAGATTCCGCTGGCCTACGTTCTGGCCATTTCGCTGGACATGCGCTCGAACGGGGTTTTCTTCTCGATTGCGATCGCAGAGTCAGCCATGGCGGCTGCCAGCGCCGTCCTGTTCAAGCAGGGACGCTGGAAAAAGAAGAGAATCTGAAACCGCTACGCCCTCACCGGAGGGAAAAAACTGGGGCGGGAGGAACGGTTTCGAACCGTCATCTCCGGGATGGAGCCCCGGCGCATTGCCGTGGTTATGCTACTCCCGCGTACGGAATTGGAATGAACTCTGAGGCACCAAAGGTATTGCATGGTACCTCTTCTGTCAATACGAACTCCTTTTGGGTAATGGCGCGGTTTGAAAAAGATTCGTATCAGGGCATCGCTTTAGCGATGCCGACCACGGCTAAGGGGCAAGCGGCTTTAGCCGCTGGGGGCCCCTCTTACGGCTCCGGCGGCTGAAGCCGGTTTCAAATGTCGCGCTGAGCTGGCATGCCTGAAGGCATGCCCTGATACGAATCTTTTCTGCGCTATCGTGCGCGAGCCAGAACCAGGGTTACGTCATCTGGCTGCTCATTATCGCCGATCCAGTTATCGACGGCCAGAGTTACGATCTGGCTGATCTCGGGCAGAGGCAGTTCGCGGTTGTCGCGGACCAGATCGATCAGCCGTTGCTCGCCGAATTCTCCGAAGTCGTTCTCCGGTTCGGTTACGCCATCACTGTAGGCGAGGAAAATCTCGCCGGGATGCATTTCAACCGCGCCCTCGGCATAAGTCATATTGTCGAACAGGCCGACGACGGTTCCGCCCGCTTCGAGCCTGCGAATGCTGCCATCTCTGGCGATCAGAATAGGAGGCAGGTGTCCGCCGTTGCTGTAGGTCAGGTGGTGCGAGCGCCCGTCATAGACTCCGAGGAACAGCGTGGCGTATTTCTCCGGCGGAGTGCTTTCGTAGAGCTGATGGTTAAGCAGGCTGAGCAGGGCTCCGGGAGAAACCTCCACGCCCTCGGGCCATGCGGCCATCACTCTGCCCGCGCCGGCGACCGCGCCTACGGCGACCGGTTCCCGCATCTGCGGCAGATTTTCCACGCTGTAAGCGCGAACCGCCGAGTGGATGGTTGCCATCAACAAGGCGGCGGAAATTCCTTTTCCGCTGATGTCGCCGACCGCGAGGATCAGTTTGTGCGAACTTGCCGTCAGAAAGTCGTAATAGTCTCCGCTGACAGTGCGTGCGGGACGGCAGAAGCCATGCACTTCGAGAGACTCGAGTTCGGAAACCTGGCGCGGGAACAGCTGCGCCTGCACTTCCTGCGCGATGGCCAGTTCGTTTTCCAGACGCTGCTTTTCTTTTTGTTCCAGGATCAGCTTCTCGATCGACGCGGTCATCGAATTGAACGAGATCGCCAGCTCGGCCAGCTGATCACTCGATTTCACGGGAATGCGATGGCTGAAGTCGCCACGGTCGACGTGTTTGGTGGCGTCGTGCAGCTGCGCCACCGCCGCCGTCACAGTGCGGGTCATGCGCGTGCCGATGATGAGTGCGATCAGTTCAATGATGGAGAAGAAAATCGCCACGCCCACCAGGATGTATGCCACGCCCTGCACGAACTCTCCCAGCGCGGCGAAGAGATGGCCGTAGAGCACCGCCGGTCGCGTGGCTACCTGCAACATCGCGCCGACTGGCGCCTGCTCGCCGGTTTTCCAATCGACGATGGCCAAGGGCGTCCCGAAAGTAATTTCACGATCGAAGCTGCTGGTCGCGGCCGGCAGAGCGCCTACGGAAAATGTGGGATGCAGCACCTGCTGTTCGGTTTGACCGCCGGGCTTGCTGGAGCTGACGGCGATTGCGCCATTGGCTTTGTCGGGGGCGATAGAAACGGTGACGCGCGAGGCAGAAGCCGGCTCACCCGCGGACTCGCCCGAAGCTCTTTTCGGCTTCGATGGTGCCTGGTCCAGCGTGATTCCAGAGGCGTACAGCGTGATTTCGCCCAGGTTGGCCGCGATGTTGCCGACCAGTTCCTTGTCGAATGGCTCGCTGGTCACCACAGTCAGCTGGCTCGTCCCCACCAGGATGGAGGAGCAGACCCGCAGGTGCAGTTCATCGTGTTCCCGCACCAGATCGCGAAACCTATCCTTCACGAATTCCGGACGCCCGAGGGCTGTGCCTTTGAACTCGTTACAGAGCGGCAGCGGCTTGTCGCCATACCACGCGCAAACTTGACGCCGGTTCCAGGCGGGATCACGCTTGCGTAGGCCTGCCAGCGACTCGGCATTAGGCGGCTCGCCGCGCTCCAGGCGCGCCGCCAGTTCGTTGCTGACCGCGGCGTTGGCTGCCTCCAGGCCTCTCAACTGCGAGTGGATTTCGGATGTGACCACGAACACTGCAAACTGTCCCGCCAGACCATAGAGGGTGATGAACGCCATCGCGACCAGCAACACCGCCGGAATCACGCCGATAAAGATGTAGGTGACGATCAGCCGGTTGCGCAGCCGCCACAGGATTCGGCGCTTCACCCACCGGAAGCCGAGGATAAAGAACAGCACTCCGGCGAGGAACGTCAGGAATCCAAACCATCCTCCTAAATGCTCGCCCCATGATCGGGCAAACAGTCCGAGCAATTTCTGCAGCGCGAACAGGACTCCGGCCATCCCCGCCAAATAGCAGGCCAGGCGCGCTATGCGGCCTTCCGGCCACAATCCCGCCGTGATCAGCCGATGCCGCAATTCTGGATAGGACCATTGCATGTCGGACTTAACTACTCCCCCAAACTTTCCACCTCAGACTTGTCATCCTGAGCGAAGCGAAGGGCCTGTGGAATTGCCTGCAGCGGAGATGCCGGCAACAAATTGCATAGGTCCCTTCGACAGCTCAGGGCAGGCTCTTCGCTTCGCTCAGGATGACAGAAACATCTCAGCGCATTTTTCAGGACATGACGCCAAATCCCAAGGATCAGATCTCGGGATAAAGATCGAAGAACGCTTCCAAACTGGTGCGTAACTGCTTTTCGATGTCTTCCTTGCTGCCTTCGAGCACGTGCATGGTGATGTGAGCTTCCCGGCCATTCTTGAGCTTCACGGGAGCCTGCCCCACCTCGGCCACATCCTCGGACGGCAGCAGCCTCATACCATAGACCAAAGTCAGATTCGCCATACAGGAATTCTAAGGCTTTTCTTTGTGCCGCTGGCGAAATCCTTTGCCGCGGTCAGAGTCCGGGATTTTTCGATGCTTCTCATTTAGAATTCCGCAGTGCTGAAAATTGCGCTAAGAATCGTGCCGAGTATCCTTGTTCTATCGTTTGCGATTTGCATTCTCGCGCTGACGCCGCAGACTGCGGCTCAGGAGCAGCCTGCCAACCCGGCTTCCACTCAGCCGCAGGTGAAGGTCAACATGCTGAACGTGTGCTCGCCTTCGGCCGGGGAGCAGAAAGAAATTGCCGCGGCGCTGGCCCGCGTTCCGAAGCAACCGCTGTTCGGCTCCGATTTCGAAATCACCCGCGGACGCTCGACCCTGAGCGACATGCCGAACCTGCTGCAGCCCGGAACGAGCACGCACTTTTCCGACGAAAAATCCGTGGCCAGTTACGTCCGCATTCGCCGCGAGTTCTCGGTGCAGGCGATGTTTGCCAGCGTGCAGTACTCCTTCAGTAACGACGGAGAGAACATGGTGGAAACGCTGGTGCTGCATGTGCGCGATCCCAAGGATCTGATTCAAGTCTCGCTCGAAGACAGCGCGTCAGCGGTCACCAGTTCCGATGCCATGCTGGGCTCGAACTCTCCAGCCAGCCGGGTGCGGCTGGAACGCTTCGGCAAGTCTTCCATCGCACTGGCGCGGTGTCAGGCTGCCGAGGGCGCGCCGGCGCCGGACCAGAGCGCGTACGAGCCGCTGTTCCGCAGCGCGTCGGACGTGCTGGCGAACTATCGCGCGTTGTTGGACGTGAAAAAAATTGTGCCGGAGGAGTTGGACAAAATCAGCGGCGAGTCGAAGCCGAAGACCACTGCGAAGCCCAAAGCGATTAAGCCCGCGCCAACCAAATGAATCAGAAAAGCGAAAGATTGATGCGCTTGCCGGCAGAGTGCATAGGTCGTTCGCTCAGGATGACAGAATAGGGTCATGCATCAAAATCTGAAATCGGCCATCTAACTCTCTGCTACTACGTAAATAAATTCATGAGCGAAACTCGCGACGTTGTCATCATCGGGTCCGGATGCTCCGGACACACGGCCGCGCTCTACACCGCGCGCGCCAACCTGAAGCCGCTGGTCATCGAAGGCCACGAGCCCGGCGGTCAACTCTCCCTGACCACGCTGGTCGAGAACTTTCCCGGATTTCCCGAGGGCATTCTTGGTCCGCAACTGGTCGAGAACATGCGCAAGCAGGCCGAACGTTTTGGCGCGGAGTATCGCATGGCGCATCTCACCAGCGTCGACCTCAGCGCACGGCCGTTTCTGCTGCATGTAGGAGTTCATCAAGTGCACGCCCAGACGCTGATCATTGCCAGCGGGGCCTCCGCTCGGTGGCTGGGTTTGCCACATGAGCAGCAGCTGATCGGCCACGGCGTATCTTCATGTGCGACGTGTGACGGATTCTTTTTCTCGGGCAAAGAAATTGTTGTGGTGGGCGGCGGTGACTCCGCCATGGAGGAAGCGCTGTTTCTGACTCGCTTCGCGACCAAGGTGACGGTGATTCATCGCCGCGACGCCTTCCGCGCCTCGAAGATCATGCTCGAACGCGCGCAGAAGCACGAGAAGATTCAATTCCTGCTCGACACGGTCGTGGAAGATGTTTATGACGTCAACCACAAGGAAGTCACCGGCCTGAAGCTGCGCAACGTGAAGACCGGCAAAGTGTGGGATTTTCCGACGAGCGCCCTGTTTCTCGGTATTGGCCACGAGCCCAACGCGAAAATGTTTGCCGGCCAGCTCGACACCGACGATGACGGCTACCTCAAGACCCACAACTACGTCTTCACCCGCGTGCACGGCGTCTATGCCTGCGGTGATGTGCAGGATCGCCGCTATCGCCAGGCCATAACCGCCGCAGGCACAGGTTGCATGGCCGCCATTGAAGTGGAGAAGTTCCTCGAGGGTCACGGCAAGTGAGGCCCGCCGCATGCTGAGGACGTTCTTCGTCCGGCTTTCTGAAAACCGTTCCCTGCGCAGCTTTGCCGAGCGTTCTGCGATCGGCCGTCGCGTGTCGGGGCGTTTCGTCGCCGGCACGGAAATTGCCGATGCGGTGCGCGTTACCCAGGCCGTCAATCGCGCCGGCATGAGCGTTAGCATTGATAACCTGGGCGAGAACGTCACCAATCCCGACGAAGCCCGGCACAGCGCGCAACTCTACCACCAGATTCTCGACGCCATCGCGGCCAACCGGCTCAACGCCAACATCAGCTTGAAGCTCACCCACATGGGTTTGGATGGTCGACGAGCAACTGGCCGCGACATTGTTGCCGGGCTGGTGGCGAAAGCGGCATCCATGAACCCGCCCGGATTTGTGCGCGTCGACATGGAAGGTTCGCCCTACACTCAGCGCACTCTGGATTTTGTTCATGAACTGCATCGCATGCCGGGGAATCAATCGAGCGTGGGAACCGTGATTCAGGCGTACCTGAAGCGCTCCGAGAGCGATGTGGAAAAGCTGCTGAGCGAAGGCATCCGCATTCGACTATGCAAAGGGGCTTACAAGGAACCGGCCAGCATCGCGTTTGAAAACAAAGCCGACGTGGATGCGAACTACGTCCGGCTGATGAAGATCCTGATGAAGAGCGGCATTTATCACGGCATGGCCACGCACGACGAGAACATGATCCGCGAGGGGCAGGCCTTCGCCACGCGCGAAAACATCGCGCGCGATTCCTTCGAATTTCAAATGCTGTACGGCATACGGCGTGACCTGCAGCAGAAGTTGGTGCGCGAGGGCTGGGGCATGCGCGTCTACGTCCCGTTCGGCACAGAGTGGTATCCCTACTTCATGCGGCGGCTGGGCGAGCGCCCGGCGAACGTGTTCTTCATTGCAAGGAATATGCTGCGGCAGTGATGGCTACGTTGCTGATTGAAGGTCCGCAGCGGGTCTGTGATACACTGAATACAGTAAATACATGTATTCTTCAGTCGCCAATGGCAACTTCCATTCGCCTTCCCGAAGAGATTGAGCGCCGCCTCGACGCCCTGGCTGAAAAGACGGGGCGCACCAAGGCCTTCTATATTCGCGAGATGATTTTGACCCACATCGACGAAATGGAGGACTACTACCTTGCGGCGGATGTGGTCGAGCGTCTGCGCAAAGGGCAGGAACGTACGTTCAGTGCGCCAGAAGTGAGACAGGATCTTGGCCTGGACGATTGAGTATACCGACACGGCCCGACGCCAGCTTCGAAAACTAGACAAACAATCTGCGCGTCGAATTCTCGACTACATGGATCAGCGGGTCGCTCCGGTGGAGGACGTTCGCAGTCTCGGCAAGGCTTTGCGTGGTCCTCTCGGAGAATTCTGGCGTTATCGGGTCGGAGAGTACCGCATCATCTGCGAACTGCTCGACCAGCAATTGCGCGTATTGGTTGTGCGTGTTGGCGGCAGAAAAGACATCTACCGCTAGCGGAGCATAGACGTGCATTAATATAGACGCATATCAATAATAATTGCCGGGGCTCTGGCGCTGAGAACGCTGCCTACGGCCGCGGAGCGGCCTCGCCGCCTTCTGCGGGAGCCAGAGGCAGGCGGGTGGCGCCGCGCATCATCTCGCGTTCCTGATCGGTGAACACGCCTTTGAATCGATCGGAGTCAATGATCCTCTCCCGCTGGTCCTGCGGCATCGAACGCAGCTCGCGAACCGCCGTAGTCACCATGCGCTGGCGATCGGGAGGAAGCTGCCGCATCTGGCCATAGATCTGCCGTGCCTGCTGTTTCTGCTCGGGGGTGAGGTGCTCCCAGGTCTCCATCCGGTTCAGCATGCGCAGTTGCTGTTGCGGCGGCAGGCTGGAGAAATGCTGCAGCCGCTGCCGAAGCAACTGCTGCTGGCCCGGCGGCAAGCGTCGAAACGCAGGATCCTTTTGCAGTTCGCGTTCCTGTTCGGCCGGAGGCAAGTCTTTGTAGCGCCGGAGCCAGTCTCCGGCATGGCCTCGCGCTTGCGGACGCCCCTGCTGCATGCGAGGAGCCTGTTGCCGCTGAGGCGCGGGGGCCGCGCCGGGATGCCGCTCTTGTTCGGGACGGGAAGCGGGTGGATGAAAAACTCCCGGATGGAAAGCGCGCGGGCGGGAAGGGGCTCTGTAGGAAGCGGTATGGCGGAATTCGGCTCGGGGCGCCAGACTTGGGTGAGCCGAAAAAGTGTGCGCCAAACAGGGAAGAGGTATTAGGACAGCAACGCACAAACCGGCGGCTGCCAGCCAACCCGTCCTATATTGTCCCCGCCGCATTGTCCTCCCTGTGTTGCCGTTCGCGATGCTTTCGGTTGCTTCACCGCTTTAATCAATTCCTGCAGATCATCCTGCCCGTCATCGACGGCCGCGCGAAACTTCTACGGATTCGCTGCGACATCCTGCTGCACCGACAGATCGTCGAGCATGTCAAAATCCGCATACATCTCATTATTTTTTTCCAGTGCCTGCAGATCGCTGACCGCAGTGCCCGGCCCTGCATCGGCCCAAGGCTGTCCCGGCTCGGTCTTACTCTTAGTGACGTACATGCCCACGCCAACGCCCAGGATCACGGTAAGAGCCGCGGCCATCACCGGCCGGCGGAAATAGTAGAGCCAGCTGGCCGCTGGTTTCGCCATCTCTTCCCGCAAGCGAGCCTGAAAGCGTACGTCGAAGAACGGCGACGGCTCGGGCACCTGCCACTCATCGAGCACCGCCATAGTGGCCCTCATTCCTTTCAATGCTTCCGCGCAAGCGGCGCAACTTTCCAGATGCTTGCCATCGTCCGGCGTGGCTTCGCTGAAGCCTGCGGCCACATCGGGCATCCGTTCACGAATTTCATTGCAGTTCATAACCACTTCCCCTTTAACTCTGTTCGCCAATTCCTCTTCACCATAAAAACAGTCCGTCATTCAACAAGATCCGTCATTCAATAAGATCAGTCATCCTAGACAAATTCTTTTAACTGGTCCCGCAAAGTTTCATAAGCCCGGAAGAGCAACGACTTGGTGGCCGACTCGCTCTTCTTCAAAACTTCGGCAATCTGCTTGTAATCCATCTGCTGGTACTTGTGCATGATCACCGCCAGCCTCTGCTGCTCGGGCAGCGCCTCGACCTTACTGCGAATGGCCTGCATGCGCTCGCGGCGCACCATGACCTGTTCGGCGGTCAGATTGCCGTCGGGCAGTTCGAGCGTGGTGCCGCTTTCCTCATTCGGCTCGTCCAGACTGACCTGCACTTCCGGCCGTTCGTGGCGCGTATCGCGCGCATGGTTGACCGCCAGATTCGTCGCGATGCGATACAGCCAGGTGGTAAATTTCGCGCTGGCTTCATAGCTGGCACGCGAGCGATACACACGCAGGAAAACTTCCTGCGCCAGATCTTCAGCCGCAGCCGCATTCCGCGCCATCCGGTACATGAAACTTACCATCGGGCGGCGATACTTCTGCACCAGAAAATCGAATGCCGACTGGTCGCCAGCCTTGGCGCGCAGCATGATCTCGGCGTCGGATGGCGACTCTCCGGCGGCAGCAGAGAACGTCGCGGACGTTTCCGGCGTCATCGCAGCCATCAGCATGCCCCGGTCGAGTGCGGCGGTGCTCACATCAGTGTCAACCCCGTTGCCGCCCGAAAGTTGCGTCTTTGGCAGTTCGGAAGAAGCCGTGAAAGTCCCTTGGGATGAGGGAGATAGCGTTGTCCGCGAAGGTTTGGGGTCGGGGGACATGGAAAAGATAGCGACCGGGGGCGCACGCCCCCGCAGCCGATAGGCTACCACGCATGGCCATCCCGCCGAAACCCCGTAATGGCCACCAGAGCCCGGAATGGAAAGGCCAGTGCGGCGCTCCCGGGAAGTTGCATAATCTCCTCGCAAATGTTTGAATGAAATCACTCTCGCGGGGGCGCTTAACTCAGCGGTAGAGTGCCATCTTCACACGGTGGAAGTCATAGGTTCGAATCCTATAGCGCCCACCATCGTTTCAATCCTCTCTTGGTATCCCTTCTCAATCTGTAGTTGTCGTGATCAGCCGAGCGTAGGCGTCCGGCGTATCCGGATTTCACTGCGCTTTATTTTTCGATCCGAAGAGCTATGACGTTCTTCGGGGCCGGGCAGGCGCGCACAGACTAGCGCATTCGGAAAGAGGAAATCCCATTTTCGACTCCAGCCGCAATTACGGACGTAACTATTGGCGCGCAACTCTGCTGTGTTAAAGATTACTCATAGTGTTTGGACGGCGGTGGTTGGAATGCGGCGCTAGCTCGAACCAGGTATCCCAACGAGAACGTTTCCGAGGCTTGGCTCGAAGGGCGATGGGCACGGCGGGAAAAACGTGCGACTTAAGAGTACGGAATACACCGTGCATCTGAGGCTACAAGTTGGGCGCTGGCTAGACTTCGCCCCGGAACACGGCTGCGAAATTTCGGCCCTTCTGCCCGCGTTTTCCAACCAGGAGCGCAGTGGCGAAGGGAACGAACTAAAGACATCTCAAGGAGAACATCTTAAGGAGAACAATGCCAAAAAAGATCCTGGTAGTGGACGACTCCAAGACTGCCTTGATGATGGAGCGCGAAATTCTGGAAAGGCGCACGACGTACCAGTGCGTAACCGCGAGTGACGGGCGGGAAGCGGTGGAGAAGGCGCAACAGGAGCGCCCTGACCTGATTTTGATGGATGTGGTGATGCCGAACATGAATGGATTTGAGGCCTGCAAGATGATGCGGCAACAGGCCAGCACGCGCGAGATTCCCATTGTGCTGGTCACCACGCGCGGCGAAGAGTCTTATATGGAGGCCGGTTTCCAGAGTGGCTGCAATGACTACATCACCAAGCCCATTGACAGCGCTGAACTGGTCGCTTTGTTACAGAGTTACCTGGGCGAGTAGAGCAACCGAGGCCTTCATGAATGCTGAAAGGAACAATGCGTTGAGTTGCGCTGCAGCCGGCTCGATGAACGAGATGCGGCTGGGAGCGGCCCGTAAGCGGCTGGCTGAGAGCACAGGCCCGGAAGATGCCGTGGATGGCTTGCGCGAGATCGTGGCCACCTTCCTCGGCTCGGAAGAACTTGGCCTGTTCCGAGTGGACGGCAACGGCGCGAACTTCCAGGCTTTTTGGTCCTTCGGAATCGACCTGAAGGAATACGACCTGCGCGGAGCTTTGGGCGATGCCGGGCTGCAGCGTGTGATGAGTGGTGAATGTCATGTTGCGCTTGCGGACTGCGAGCGCTTGGGCACATTGCCGAAGGCGCAGGCGTTTATTCCAATCCGGTTCGAGAACCAAACGATAGCGATACTGGCAATCTTGCGGCTACTTCCCCAGAAGATCACCTTCGACGGCTCCGATATGGAACTGTTCAAACTTCTTTCGGACGAGGCCGCTGAACCCCTGTTCGGAACGGGCACGTTCGGACCGAGCTTGTTTGGGCCGGGCGCGTCCGGAGCCGGCGCCGATTCCAAGCCAGCGACACGGGAACCAGGAGTTAGGGCATGAGCGAGAACTCCCCCAAATTCAATCCCGCAGTGCTGCCCGCCGAGGTCATGAACGGTTTTGAGCCTGCGCCGAAGTCCAAGGAACCGCGGCACTTCCTGTATCCGGGGCAGGTGTTCGCGACCCGCGAGCCAATCGTTATCTCGACCATACTGGGATCCTGCGCAGCGGTCTGCCTGTGGGACCGGCATAAGAAGGCTGGAGGGATGAACCACTATCTGCTGCCGGATGGGGGCGACGATGGAGCGAACCGGCTGCGTTACGGCAATAACGCTAATGCAGAACTGCTGAAACAGGTTCTGGCGTTGGGGTGCGAAATCCGAAACATGCAGGCCAAGATTTTCGGTGGATCCTGCGCTTTCGGAGCCAACCCGTCGCAGTCGCTGGGAACCAGGAACGTGCAACTCGCGGAGGATTTTCTACGCTCCGCGGGCATTCACGTGGTGGAAAGAGATGTCTCGGGGAAGCGCGGCCGCAGGTTGGTGTTTCAGATTTCCGACGGCGTGACAACGATTAAGAATTTCGATCAGGTTTAGCGAGCGAGTTTGTAAGACCTCAGAAGGTCAGAAGGGAGGAACGGTGGATTTAGCGGACTTTGATCGTGATGCGGTCCTGGCGTCGTTCCTCGTCGAGTCGGAAGAGGGCCTGGACGTAATGGAACAGGCGCTGATGCAGATGGAATCGAGTCCGTCCGATCCGGAACTGCTGCACACGATTTTCCGCGTGGCCCATAGCATCAAGGGGAACGCGACCTCGCTGGAACTCAAGGACCTGGCGGGGTTTGCCCATGTCGTCGAGGATCTGCTGGACGTTCTTCGGGAACAGCAGGCACTGCCCAGCGCGGACTTGATTTCTCTCCTGCTGAAAGCTGTGGATGAACTGCGGGCCATGGTCGCGAGCGCGTCGGCTGGGTCTGCGGAGCTTACGCCCGCGCAGCAGGAAGTCAGAAACGAAATTGCGCGAGAAGTGGAAAAGCGCTCGAAGCGAGTTATGACCACCAGGGCGGCAGGGGAAAACAATTCCGCCGTGAAGGCCGATACGCTGCCCGGCGCCAGTCACCGCACGCTGCGTGCCGATGTCGACAAACTGGATCACATGTTGAATTTGACTGGGGAGATCGTCATTGCCCAGGGGCGTCTGCGCCAGATGATCGAGAAGCTCGGTACCGAGCAGGGACGGGCCATTCTCGAAATGCATCGCGAGGCCGAGCGCCTGTACATGGACTTGCAGAGTGAAGTGATGAGCATTCGCATGGTCCCGGCGGGGCCGTTGTTTCGGCAGTATGTGCGTTCGGTGAGGGACCTGGCCAAGAGCCACGGAAAATTGGCGCGCCTCGAAGTGCAGGGTGGAGATGTGGAAGTGGATACCACGGTGCTCGAACAGTTGAAAGATCCGCTGCTGCATCTGGTGCGGAATGCGGTTGACCACGGTCTGGAAAGTCCGGTGGTGCGGGAGAAGCAGGGCAAGAATCCGTGCGGGGTGATCCGGCTGTCGGCAGCGCATAGCGGCGGGAACATCATCGTAAAGCTGCAGGATGACGGAGCAGGGTTCGATCGCGAGCGGATCCTCGAAAAAGCGAGACGCCTGGGACTTGTGTCTGGCAAGGACGAACTGCGCGACCAGGATATTTACGGGCTGGTGTTCCAGGCGGGATTTTCAACGGCCGAATCGGTTACCGAACTCTCGGGCCGGGGCGTTGGTCTCGATGTGGTGCGGCGCAACATCGACATGTTGCGGGGGATGGTGGAGATCTCGAGTACGGCGGGCAAGGGTAGCACGATTACGATCCGGTTGCCGTTAACGCTCGCGATTATTGAAGGATTTTCTGTGAGGGTCGGCGCGGAAACTTTTGTCGTCCCGCTGGAACATGTGACTGAATGCACGGAATTGCCGGTGGAACAGGGCAGCCCACAGACGAACACAAAGACGAGCTCACAAACGAATATCTCGCAAATGAATACCTCGCAAACGAACACAAAGACCAGTGGGATTCTCAATTTGCGCGGGACGGCCGTTCCCTATGTGCGATTACGCCGCGTGTTCAGCGTGTCGGGCGAGGCGCCCAAGCGGGAGAACATTGTGGTCGTCAAGGTAAACGGATTCCAGGCCGGAATCGCGGTGGACGAATTGCTGGGCGGCATGCAGGCGGTGGTCAAGCCGCTGGGCCGTGCTCTTCGGCATGTACCGGGGATCGCGGGGTCGACAGTGCTGGGGGATGGACGCGTCGGTTTGATCATCGACGTTCCCAGTCTTATGCGCGGAGTCATGCCGTCGAACTTGCAATCGCAATTTTAGGCTTCAGGCATTGAAGTAGTCATTCAGATTAGTTACACGGACATCATTTTTAAGAGGCGGAGAACAAATGAAGACTTGGCAAGATCGAAAAATAGGAACGCGGCTGGGAGTTGTGTTCGGAGGCATTCTGCTGTGCGTGATTGCGGTGGGCGGATTCGGGCTGAGCTGGCTCGGCCGTCTGAATTCCAACATGTCGGCCGCCATGCAGAAGCGGTACAACACGGTCGAGTTGACCCACCAGACGGTTGAGAAATCAATCACCAACGCCCGCATCACCATGCAATTGTTCGAGACCACCGATGCGGACCAGGAAAAGAAGCTGAACCAGGAGAACGATGCGATCAGCCAGGAAATCAGCGGGCAGGTAGCGGAAATCGAAAAAGGTCTCAGCTCCGATAAAGAGCGGGAGCTGTTCGAAATCGTCAGCCAGGATCGGGACGCCTACAAAGTAGCGCGGCAGAAAGCCAAAACGCTGTTGATGGGCAAGAAACGCGACCAGGCGCTGGCTGCTTTGAGCGCAGATGTGATTCCTGCGCTCGACAAGTATCGCGCCACGTGGCAGAGGTTCATCGACCTGCAGACCGCGGCCATGGCGCAAACCATGAAGGAGAGCCAGGAAGCCTACGCCACGGGGCGCAGGATGGCATTGTTGCTGCTGGTGGTGATTCTGGTGCTGGCCACGGTCACGGCAATCAGCGTTACGAAAAGCATTACCAGCCCCATTCAACAGGCAGTCGAACATGCGGAGCGCATCGCCGCCGGGGATTTGACCAAGCAGGTCGCGGTTACGAACCGCTCCGAGACCGGGCAATTGCAGCAGGCCATGCAGGAAATGAGCGCCAGACTATCGGGCATCATCCGCGACGTTCGGGAAGGATCAGCGGCGGTGGCTTCGGCGGCGCAGCAGGTATCGGCTTCGGCGCAGAATCTTTCTCAGGGAACGAGTGAACAGGCGGCTTCGGTGGAGGAGATGAGTTCCAGTCTGGAAGAGATGAATGCGTCCATTACAGGAAACGCCGACAACAGCCGGCAAGTGGAGCAGGCGGCGGCCAAGGGGGCAATGTCGGCAGAAGAGAGTGGCAATGCGGTCAAGGAGACGGTCGAAGCCATGAAGCAGATTGCGGCCAAGACGTCGGTCATCGAGGAAATCGCCTACCAGACCAATCTGCTGGCGCTCAACGCTGCCATCGAGGCGGCTCGGGCCGGAGACCAGGGCCGGGGCTTTGCAGTGGTTGCAGTCGAGGTGCGAAAGTTGGCCGAGCGCAGCCAGCTGGCGGCGCAGGAGATCGGCGGATTGGCGGGCAAGAGCGTCAGCGTGGCGGAACGATCCGGTCAATTACTGTCGGACCTGGTGCCGTCCATAAAAAAGACTGCTGAACTGGTGCAGGACGTGGCCGCGGCATCGACCGAACAGTCCAGTGGAGTCACGCAGATCAACCAGGCGATGTCCCAGGTGGATACGGTGACGCAGCGCAACGCATCGTCGGCGGAAGAACTTTCGAGCACCGCGGAAGAGCTGGCGGCACAGTCCGAGCAGCTGCAGCAGTTGATGACTTTCTTTCGTGTGACAGGAGAAAAATCCGCCAATCTCGGCGGCGACGGCCAGCAGCGGGTGGTCATGCCTTTGAAACCGGCCTTCAGGAACCATCCCGCGCCGCAGAGCCACACGCAGCAGGGCGTCGGCAAAGTTGCGGAGGAAGCTAACTTCTCCCCGTTCTAAGAGGGACGAGGGACGGCGGACGGACGAGAGACGAAGCACGCTGCGGCCCAGGTTTGCAGGGTTGATGCAAGTCCGAGCGTCTGCAACTGGGATGCCCGGCAGGAATATCAGGAGCGAAACGAATGGGAGCGCCACAACAATCATCGGGCCAGGGGAAGAATCAACTCCCGGTGAGCACCGTGCAGTACCTTACTTTCCTCACAGCGGGCGAGGAATACGCCATCAGCATTGTGAAGGTTTGCGAGATTGTTGAGTACGAGGCGGTCACGACCGTGCCCAATACTCCGATCTGGATTCGCGGGGTCACGAACCTGCGCGGCAAAGTTGTGCCGGTGGTTGATCTGGCGGTGAAGTTCGGATTGCCGGCAAGCGGCATTTCCAAGTTTTCGTGCATCATCATCACCGAAGTGATGTTTCAGGGCGAGAGTCTGACCATGGGAGTTCTGGCCGACTCGGTGAGCCAGGTGATTGAGCTTTCCGCTGACCAGATCGAAGCGACTCCACCTTTCGGTACGCGGGTTAAAACCGAGTATCTGCTCGGGATGGGCGCAATGGGCAAGAAGTTTTGCCTGATTCTGGACATCGACAAAGTGCTCTCCGCCGACGAATTACTGGCGGTTACGGAGTCGTTAGCCGACGAGGGGTTGTCGGAAGAAGGATCGTCGGAAGAAGCAGTCATTGATGCCCCGGCTGACGTCCCGGCCGATGTCCCAGCCAAAGAAGCTCACTTCGAGACTGGAGCCTAGCTTGGCCCCTGGAGCTGCCGCAGGCAAGAGTTCAGGCGCGCCTGGTCGAGTTGACGCGGGCGCTGAACTGCCGCCGCAGCTCTCTGTGAGTCCCGCGCTGTTCCAGAAATTCCAGAAGCTCATCTACTCCGAAACCGGTATTTGGCTGTCGAGTTCAAAAACCGCCTTACTGTGCGGACGGCTGTTTCGCCGGCTGCGGGCGTTGGAAATCACCTCGCTGGAAAGTTACTACGAACGGGTTGTGGGGCCGGACCAGCACGAGGAACGCGCCTGCATGATCGACGCGATCACCACCAACGAAACCCGCTTCTTCCGCGAGCCCCGGCAGTTCGAGTTCATGGTGGAGAGAGTATTTCCGCGCTGGGGGGCGGACGCTGAACAGGGGCTGCGGTCGAGAAGGGTGCGGATATGGAGCGCCGGATGCGCTTCGGGGGAAGAGCCCTACACCTTGGCCATGCTGCTGGCCCAGCATCTTCCCGCGGCGGAGGGCTGGGACGCGCGGATACTGGCGACTGACATTTCGAACCGCGTGCTGGAAAAGGCCGGCAAGGGAATTTATCCCATCGCGAGGTCGGCCGAGTTACCCAAGGAATTGCTGCACGGTTTTATGCTGCGTGGGACGGCGGAGCGGCAAGCCGAGATGAAAGTGAAAGTCGAAATTCAGCAAATGGTCGACTTCCGCAGGCTGAACCTGAACCTGGAATCCAACGTGAGCGAAGGCCCGTTTGACGCCATTTTCTGCCGCAATGTCCTGATTTATTTTGACCTCGATTCCAAGCGCAGGGTGATCGCGAACCTGGTTCGCCATCTCGTGGCCAACGGTCTGTTGTTCGTCGGCCACGCGGAGAATTTGAGCAGCGTGTCCTCCGAGCTACGAAGCCTGGAGCCGACCATTTACAGGACGATTGGGAACGAAGCGTAGCGGTAAATCGAGGGCCCAGCGCGCCCTGGGTTGACGCGGCTCTGGGTTAACGCAGACCTGGGTCAAGAGGGGAGATCAAAAGAAGTTGTCGCATGTGAATGGAAATAGCGTGCAGGTGCTCGTCGTGGACGACTCGGCAATGGTGCGCCAGGTGATGCAGGCCATTCTGGGTACGGACCGCAGGATCAACGTCAGGGCGGCCGCCGACCCGCTGATTGCCTGGGGCAAGATGCAGAAGGAAGCTCCCGACGTCGTGATCACGGACCTGGAAATGCCGCGCATGGACGGGCTGACGTTCATTCGAAAAATCATGCTGGAAATGCCTACGCCAGTGGTGGTGTGCTCCGGTCTAGCGGCTCGCGGCACCGAACTGGCCCTGCGCGCGCTGGAAGAAGGTGCGGTGGAAGTCATCACCAAGCCGAAGGTGGGCGTGCGCGACTTCCTCCACGAATCGGCGGTGATCCTTCTGGATGCGGTATGGAGCGCAGCGCAGGCGCAGATCAAACGCCGGCCGAGCCCGAGCGTTGCGCCAGTTTCCCGACTGACGATTGATGCGGTCGTGCCTCGTAATGGCAGGCCACACTGTGACGATGCGCCGAATGGGGTCATTGCAGTAGGCGCTTCGACCGGTGGGACCGAGGCTCTGCGCGTCTTCCTCGCGGCCTTGCCCACCGATTGTCCGCCAGTCGTGATTGTGCAGCATATGCCTGAAGTCTTTACGAGGGCCTTTGCCGAACGCTTGAATCAGGAATGCAGAATTGATGTGCGGGAGGCTCAGGATGGCGACCGCTTGCGGACTGGCCAGGCGCTGATTGCGCCGGGCAACCGGCATATGCTGGTCAATCGCAGTGACGCCAGTCGCAGCGGCGAAGAACTTGTTGTTCAGATCACGGATGGTCCGCTGGTCTCGCGGCATCGTCCGAGTGTGGACGTGCTGTTTCGCTCGGTGGCGATTTCGGTTGGCGCGAAGGCGGTTGGAGTGATCATGACCGGCATGGGCGACGACGGCGCCCAGGGCCTTTGTGAGATGAAGCAGGCCGGCGCAGCCACGATCGCGCAGGATGAAGCGAGTTGTATTGTGTTTGGCATGCCCAGAGAAGCGATTGCTCGCGGTGCGGTGAATGTGGTTGTGTCTCTCGAGGAGATTGCCGGCGCGGCCCTCAACTTACAGAGTAAGTAGCTCAGAGAAGAGGCCGCGAAGGACGGAGAGCCCGGCGTAGTCACAGGCCAGCGGTTTAAGAAGCGTAAGAGGTTGGTAGGCGCGGCAGGAATCGAACCTGCAACCGCCGGATTAGAAATCCGATGCTCTATCCGTTTGAGCTACGCGCCCACGCAGGTTTCATTTTACCCGCAGAAGGCGCGATCCCAAACCCGGCATCGGCCGAGGTCTTTCAGTTGTGTTTCCGCAGGCGAGTTAAGGCGCAATGGCGGTCACGAAGGTTCCTTCTGACAAGGCGACGTAGATGTCCTTGGTTACGGAGTTCACTGCAATGCCCCAAGGGTCATAGAGCAAGAACATCGATCCCGTGAGAGTTTTGGTAGTTCCGTTGACGAAGAAGAGCCGTCCCCGGCCGGGTGAGGAATCCGAGATGAGCACTTGATGCCCGGTTCCCAGGGCCACATATTTTGGATCCCCGGCTCCGGTAAGGTCGATGGTTGCGGTTACGCTGCCGGTCGCGCCGTCGATCACAAAAAGTTCCATTTTCGAGATGTCGCTGGCGTAAATCTGATTCAGCGACGGGTCGACTGCCACTCCCGCGAGAGCCAGTCCCTTGGACACAGTGATCGTGTTCACTACGGCATTGGTCGCGCCATCGATAACGCCGATGGTGGGCGGGGCTCCAACTACCGCAACGTAAACCAGGTTGCGCGTGGCATCGACTGCCAATTCTTCGAGAACATCGCCGAACGAGATGGTCGCGGTGACGGTATTGCTGGAGCCATCGATGACTTGTACGGTATTGTTGCTGGCCGAGACGTAGATGCGGTTGGTCGCTGCGTTCACCGCGACGTATTCGGCGCCGGGAACTGCAATGCTGGTCACCACGGTATTCGAGTCGCCGTCAATCACGGAAACAGTGCTGGCAAGACCGTCGAAGAGCGCAACGTAAATCTGGTTTGTCGCTGGGTTCACTGCAATTCCCTGCGGAAATCCTCCGACAGAGATTGTGGCCGTGCGCGTGTTCGTCACTCCATCGATGACGGATACTGTGCCGGCGCTGGAATTCGATGAGTAGATGATATTCGTGGTCGAATTCGCTGCGACGAAATCCGGGTTCCGATCAACCGTGATCTTGGTTTCGGTTCTCGCGAAAACCGCAACGTGAAGAACCAACAGGGTGACAAAGGAGATGAGAGCTCGGTTCAAAGTTCGCTTCAAGGTGCACCTCTGAATACATTCTGGATTCGCCAGTGCACGAAAGCTTATGCAGGCGAGGCTCGGCTGGCAAGGTTGAAAGTTTTTGCGTACTTTCTGTGAATAACTCTCCGGAAGAATTGAGACAAATCGCCGCAGTTGAGACGAGGAAGAATCAAAGACTGACTGCAGACTCTAGGCTTTCCCTCTGCGGTGTTCGCAGGTTGCGGTGTTCAGGCAGGAATCTGCCAGGCGGAGGCGCTCGACCGGTTTGCCGCCGAGGATGTGGGATTCGACAATCTCGTCGACGTCGGCCTCGGTGACGTGCCCATACCAGACCGCGTCCGGGTAGACGACGACGTTGGGACCGTGCTCGCATTGATCGAGGCAGCCGGATTGATTGGCGCGTACTTTGCCCTTGAGACCGCGCTCGGCGAGCTTCTGTTTGAAGAGTTTTTGCAGCTTGGCTTCCGCCAAAGGATCGCAGCATCCGCGGGGATGGCCCGCCGGGCGCTGGTTTCCGCAGACGAAAATATGTTTTTCGAACTTGGGCATCAGACGACCGCGGTGGTGCGAGCTTTCGCTACGCGATCAATCTTACCTGAGATCATGGCCTGCCGAGGCCTCGTTGTATTCGCCGCGTGGACACGATAAAATAATCCGTACACGTCTTCTCCGCTCATATCCCAGTAATTTTTTGTGAAGGCATTCCCGCGGGCAAGGAGTGTGCGACCCCGGGTGCAGCGCAGACATCTGCCTGCTCGAAATCTCCCTGACGGAGTTGGAATTGAAAAAAGGCAAGACTGCGGTGATTGTTGGCGCCCAATGGGGCGACGAAGGCAAGGGGAAGATCGTCGACGTATTGTCGGAGAACTTCTCGGTGGTGGCCCGCTACGCCGGCGGACACAACGCCGGCCACACGGTCATCATCAATGGCAAGAAATTTGTTTTGCAGCTTGTGCCGTGTGGCGTGTTGCGCACGGGCTGCCGCAGCGTGATCGGCAACGGCGTCGTGCTCGATCCGATTGCCTTTCTGAAAGAGGCGGGCGCTTTGCGCGAGGCGGGGGTGAAGATCGACGGCAACTTGTTCGTTTCGAACCGGGCTCATGTGATCCTGCCCTATCACCGCATGATCGAACTGGCGGCGGAGAATGCGCCGGGACGAGTGAAAATTGGCACCACTTCGCGCGGCATCGGTCCGGCCTACGAAGACAAAATGGGCCGCCGAGGGCTGCGCGTAGCGGACCTGCTGGATCTGCAGCTGCTTAAGAAGCACATCGCGAATGCGGTGCACGAAAAGAACATGATTGCGCACGCGCTGTTCAACTCCGAACCGCTCGACGCTGACAAAATGTACACGGAGTACGCGCAGGCGGCTGAGAAAATCGCACCGTTCGTCTGCGACACCGCCGTGTTGCTCAACCAGGCTTTGAACAGCGGCGAATCGATCCTGTTCGAGGGCGCGCAGGGGACGATGCTCGACATCGACCACGGGACTTATCCGTTTGTCACTTCTTCGAGCGCGACTTCGGGCGGCGCGGTTATCGGGACCGGCGTGGCTCCGAATGCCATCAATTCGGTGATCGGAATCTCCAAGGCATACTGCACGCGCGTGGGCGAGGGGCCGTTCCCCAGCCAGGAAAAAGGCGACGCGGGCGACAATCTGCGCAAGCGCGGGAATGAATATGGCGCGGTCACCGGGCGTCCGCGACGCACGGGATGGCTCGATCTGCCGCTTCTGCGTTACTCGGGCATGATCAACGGTACGTCGTGGCTGGTCGTGACCAAGCTGGATGTGCTTGATGAGCTGGCTGAGATTCCGGTGTGCATCGGTTACAAGATCGACGGGAAGACTACGTCCGACGTGCCCGCGCAGGCCAGCGGCTACGACAAGATCGAGTGCGTTTACCAGATGCTGCCGGGCTGGCGGACCTCGACCGAGGGCATCACGGAGTACGCGAAGTTGCCCAGACAGGCGCGGGATTATCTGGCGTTTGTGGAGAAGGAAGCCGGAGCCAAGGTAGGTATGATCTCGACCGGCCCCGACCGCAATCACACGATTCTTGTGGACGAATTCGTTACCGAGTTGAAGGCGGCCGCGAAAAAGGCTTAGAATCGCTTCCCCGACTCACCTGCGAGCGGGGAAGGAGCGAAAAACGATGGTGGTGTTGGCGGTTACCTGGATGGCGAAAGTTGGGCACGAGGCCGAAGTTGCCGCGCTGTTTGAAAAACTGACGGAGCAATCCCGCAAGGAGCCGGGATGCGCCATGTACCAGGTGCATCGGCACAAGACGGAGGCTCGCCGCTACTTCATCTACGAGCAGTACAAAGACGACGCCGCGCTCGAAGCCCACCGAACCGCGCCGCATTTTCTGCAACACGCCAAGAAAGACCTGCCCAAGATTGCTGACCGCGTGGAAGGGCACTTGTTCGAGCCGCTGGGGTAGGCACCCTGATGAGGTTGTGTGGGCGCGGGTGACTCCGCCCGCGCGTTTTTCCGATCCTCGCCGACGCGCGAGCTACTTCGCTTTGTCGATCATCAACTCGCCACCCGAAGCGTAACTTTCCTTCGAGACCTCGTTGAACGCCACGATGATTCCTTCGCGGCGTGCGCCAGCCTCTTCGACTAGCGCGTCGGTGATCCGCTTCGCGATCTTGCGCTTCTGATCGGCGGTGCGGCCTTGCAGCATTGTGACTTGAACCATCGGCATAGGACACCAGTTGTCAGTTGCCAGTACTCAGTTGCCAGTAAGACGCAGAGGCTTGGCCCACGGGGTTTTATTCGCAAGAATCCGTGAAGATCCGTGGGCCTACTTCGCCAATTCGTATCCCGCGAAGAAAAAGCTCAGCTCGAAGCGCGCGGTATCTTCGGCGTCGGAGCCGTGAATCGCGTTGTGCTCGATGTTGGTTGCCCACTTCTTGCGGATGGTGCCTTCCGCGGCGTTGGCCGGGTTGGTGGCACCCATGAGCGTGCGCAGGTCGGCGATGGCGTTTTCTTTTTCCAGCGCCAGCACCACGATCGGGCCGCTGGACATGAAGTCGGTGAGCGTGCCGAAAAACGGGCGGCTGGCATGCACCGCATAAAATTGCTCGGCCTGATACTTCGAGATTTCCAGCATCTTCATGGCGAGGATGCGGAAGCCGTTCTTCTCGAATTGTTCGATGATGTCGCCCACGGCATTCTTGCGGACGGCGTCGGGCTTAACGATGGTGAAGGTGCGTTGCAGAGTTTTCATAGGTTCGGTTGTTGGTCCTTGGTCGCGTTTAGATATGAGGCCCACAGCGGCTGAAGCCCCGCCATCTCCTGCTACTTACGCGGCCCTTAAAGGGCCGCTCTTCCACGGTTGTTCCAAAGCCATTTTAAAAATCTGCGTTGCTTCGAGGTCTGCTGCATTTTCCAAAGTCATGTTGCTAACTCTGCGTCTGTTCCGAAGTGTTAAACATTCACTCCGATGGCCGCCGCCAGTGTCTCGCCAATCGCGGCCGGAGACTTGGCCACTCGAATTCCTGCCGCTTCCAGAGCTTTCATTTTTTCGGCGGCCGTTCCTTTGCCACCGGAGATGATCGCCCCTGCGTGCCCCATCCGGCGACCTGGAGGCGCGGTCTGTCCGGCGATAAAGCCGACCACTGGTTTCTTCATGTGAGTCTTCACAAACTCCGCGGCGGTCTCTTCGGCGTTGCCGCCGATTTCGCCGATCATGATCACGGCTTCGGTCTCGGGATCGCGATTGAACAAATCGAGCGCGTCGATAAAATTCGTGCCGATGATCGGGTCGCCGCCGATGCCAATGGCGGTCGACTGTCCAATGCCGCGCTGCGTAAGCTGATGCACCGCTTCGTAGGTAAGCGTGCCGGAGCGCGAGACGATGCCGATCGAGCCCTCTTTGTGAATCGAAGCCGGCATGATGCCGATTTTGCATTTGCCCGGAGAAATGATACCCGGGCAGTTCGGCCCGATCAGGCGCGACTTGCGGTCCTGCAAAAATTCCCACGCCTTCACCATGTCGAGCGTGGGAATGCCTTCGGTGATGCAGACGATCAGGTCGATCTCTGCATCGGCCGCTTCCATGATGGCGTCGGCGGCGAACGGCGGAGGCACGAAAATCACGGTGGCGTTGGCGCCCGTTTTATCGGCGGCCTCGCGGACGGTGTTGAAAATCGGCCAGCCTTCGTGCGTGGTGCCACCCTTGCCGGGAGTCACGCCGCCGACGATCTGCGTGCCATAAGCGGCGCTGGCTTTCGCATGAAAAGTGCCTTCGCGGCCGGTTAGGCCCTGCACGAGTACGCGTGTGTTCTTATTCACTAGGATTGCCATAGTAAAATTCCTTGCTGCTATGCGTCGGCGTCGACCCAAAATATATTGTCATCCCTCGCTTCGCTCGGGATGACAAGCCGAAATAACTACCGACATTCCGTTACGCCGAGAGTCCCCGGGCCGCGGCGACCACCTTGTCGGCCGCGTCTTTCATGGTATCGGTGACGACGAAGTTGAAGCCCGAGTCCGTCAGGATCTTCTTGCCTTCGTTGACGTTCGTTCCCTCGAGGCGCAACACGATGGGCAGTTTGATGTTAGTCTTGCGCGCCGCTTCGACCACGCCCGTTGCCAGCGTGTCCACGCGCAGGATGCCGCCGAAAATGTTGATCAGCACCGCTTTCACGCTCTTGTCGCTGAGCAGAATTTCGAAGGCGTGCGCCACCTGCTCGGAGTTGGCGCCGCCGCCCACGTCGAGGAAGTTCGCGGGCATTCCACCCGCGTACTTGATGATGTCCATGGTCGCCATGGCCAGGCCCGCGCCGTTCACCATGCAGCCCACGCTGCCATCGAGCTTGATGTAATTGAGGCTGTACTTCGAGGCCTCGACTTCGAGCGGGTCTTCTTCGGTGATGTCACGCAACTCGCGCAGGTCAGCGTGGCGGAACAACGCGTTGTCGTCGAATGTGATCTTGGCGTCGAGTGCGAACAGGCGGCCGTCGGTGGTCGTGATGAAAGGATTAATCTCGAGCAGCGAAGAGTCGGTGTCGAGAAATGCCCTGTAGAGACTGGTCAGGAATTGCACCGCGGGATTGATCTGCTGCGCCTTCAAGCCGAGAGCGAAAGCGATTTTCCGCGCCTGGAACGCCTCAAGGCCCATGCCGGGATCGATGTATTGCTTCAGAATCGCATCAGGATTTTCCGCCGCGACCTGTTCGATCTCCATGCCGCCCGCCGCCGAAGCCATGAACACCGGCTTGCCTTCAGCGCGGTCGACGAGAATGCCGAGGTAGAGTTCCTTCTCGATGGGCAGGGTCTCTTCGATCAGCAGGCGGCGCACGATGCGGCCTTCAGGACCGGTCTGGTGCGTCACCAGTTTCATGCCCAGCATTTTGGAGGCGAGTTCGCCGGCTTCGTTCACCGATTTGGCGATCTTCACGCCACCGCCTTTACCGCGGCCGCCAGCATGGATTTGCGCCTTGACCACCACTCCGCTCGCGCCAGCATCGAGCAATTCTTTGGCGACAGCCTCGGCTTCCGACTGCGAGGCCGCCATCGCCCCACGCGGCACAGCTACACCGTATTTCTTGAGAATTGCTTTGGCCTGATACTCGTGGATTTTCATAATGCGGCTCGTTGGTTAAGAACGTTAGTTCAGCAAGTCATTTGAGAATGTCAGTTAAGGATCGGAAGGACCCAGCTTGCAGCGTCGCACTGCGGGCAGCAAACTCACCATTCTATAGAAGGGCGGAGAATTAGGGCAAACCCTCGGCGCGTGATTTTGGCTGCCAACCCATCCCAGAACGAGAGCAAAATGCTAGGCTATTGGCCACGCCGCTACACCGCCATGATTGCGCATAGCGACGATTGAACAGTCATGATCCTCGACGCTCTCCATCGCATCGCGAACCATAGCCAATCGCTCGATCGTGCCGAAGCCCGCGAAGTGATGTCGGAAGTGCTGGCGGGAAAATGCACTGACGCGCAGATCGCGGCGCTGCTCATCGCGCTGCGCATGAAGGGCGAGACGGTTGAGGAGATCGTAGGCTTCGCCGATGCGATTCGTGCGGCTGCGGCGCCCCTGCCGATTGAGCAGGCCAGAACAGTGCACGATGTGAACAGCGCGCTCGCCGTCAGCGGCACAGGCCGCAACGCTCTGGCTGGGGACACCAGTTTGATTGACACCAGCGGAACCGGCGGCGATGCCAGCGGAACGTTCAACATCTCTACAGCGACGGCGCTGGTGACCGCCGGAGCGGGCGTGCGCGTAGCCAAGCACGGCAATCGTAGCATCAGTTCGAAATGCGGCTCGGCCGATGTGGTTGAAGCCCTGGGCGTGAACATTCAGCTTTCGCCCGAGAGCGCCGCGCAGTGTCTGCGCGAGGTCGGCATCTGCTTTCTCTACGCGCCGAATCTCCATCCTGCCATGAAGCAAGTGCAGGGCGTGCGCCGCGAGTTGCGCATGCGCACCATGTTCAATCTGCTCGGCCCGCTGACCAATCCCGCGCGCGCGTCCGGGCAGGTGGTGGGCGTTTATTCGCTGGATCTTGTGGAGAAGCTGGCCGAAGCTCTGAGCATGCTGGGACTGCATCGGGCGCTGGTGGTGCACGGGCTCGATGGGCTCGACGAAATCACGATCACGGGTCCGACGCGCGTGGCCGAGGCCCGCGAGGGTTCAGTGCGGTCCTATGAAGTGGAACCGGAAGAATTCGGCATGGCTCGTGCTACGTTGCAGGATATTTCCGGCGGCGATGCTGCCCAGAATGCCGGGATCATTCGCGCGATTCTCGGCGGAGAGAAGTCTCCGCGCCGGGACGTGGTGGTGCTGAACGCCGCCGCCGCTCTAGTGGCTGCTGGAAGAGCGGATCGCATTGCAGATGCGGTTCCTTTCGCAGTTCATTCCATCGATTCCGGCGCGGCTGCGAAGAAACTCGAAAAACTGGTCGAGTTCACGTCGAGCCGAAACTAAACCAGGAATTGAGTGGCACTCGGTATTATTTCGAAGCAGCGCTGACGTCGATTTTGAAGGTGTTGTTCGTCATGTCGTTTTCGGGAACGCTGCCGTCGTTGACCACGACTTCTTGCGGGGCAGCCGGAACTTCCACGCGAGTCACGGCCTTGTTCTTCGCCTGAACCACGAGCCGCTGCTGGATTTCTCCGCCGGTATATTTGATGATGAGTGGTACCTCGGCTTCGGCGGTGCCCAAATTATCGACGGTGATCGTCAGCATGAACGATTCGTTCATGGTCTTGCGCGGGAAGACGGACTCCACTTTGAAGTCGGGCAGGCCGCGGTCGCGATAGACCCAATCGTCGAAGAACCATTCCAGATCGCGCTGGGTTTGAGACGCAATCAGCCGCGGCATGTATGAAGGGTCGTTATCCTTTTCGGGACGGTAGGCCGCGAGAGCTTTCTTGAGCGCCGGTTCGCCGATCATGTCGCGCAGCATCCACCAGACGTACATCGCCTTACTGCGATACAGTTCCTCGCTCGTCGTATTGACCAGCGAGCGATTGGTTTCATCTTCGGAGCGGGGCGCAGTGGTCTGGGGCGCGACTTCGCCGAGCGCAAATTTATGCAGCGCCATGTAGTCGAGCGCGGCGGGGCGTCCTTTCTCGCGTTCGAGGTAGAGAGCCTGCGCGAAGTGAGCGAGGCCTTCTTCGATCCACGGACGGAATGATAAGAACGAAGCGTGCGTGAGTTGATGCGCGGCGGCCAAGCCGGCCAGCTTGGAATCGTCGCTGACAAGGGGCGTGAGCAAGAGCGCGCCGCTCTCGAACGGAGCGGCGTTCGGGTCAGGCAGGTCGGCGGTTCGTGCTTTCTCGCGCTGCGGTCCAAACCAGTCGTTGATGAAGGGGAGAACTTTCTCCGCCGCGTCGGCGAAGGTTGTGGCTGCAACGTCGTGACCGCGCAGGTAGCGCACCTCGACCGTTGGCCGCTCCAGGACCTGATAGTCAGCGATGACAAGAGTCGGCGCCTCGAGGCGTGCTGGTTGGTAATTGCAATCCCACTGAAAGCGGGAGATTCCCATCGACTCCTGCATCGCGTTTAAGCACTTGGCCCCGTTGAAGAGGACCTGAGGCGGCTCGCTGTTGCTGCTGGTCAACGCGATCGTCAAGCGCATCTTCGAACCGGCTTCCCGGCTCTTCCATCTCGCGAGCACCTCGAACAAACTGTTGCCCTCGGATAGATTCGCAACTTCAGTCGCGATCGGATACCACGCCACATATCCCGCTCCGCGCACTGCCGTGAAACTTGGGCCGATCTGGTCCCAGTCTGTGCTGTTCGCTGCATCCTCGGGCGTATCGATGCGTGTCAGCCGGGTCGTGTCGAGCAGGATGACGCCTTCGTAACCGATCTCCAACTCGATCGTTCCTTTGGGCGCGACTGCCAGCGGCAGAGTGACGATGGCTTCGGAAAATCCGCCGGTGTGATCGATGTCAGACGTGTAGGGCTGCGTGACAAACTGCAAGGCCTTGTCGCCAGCCTTGATGGACCGCCAGTCGAGCGACGACGAAATCTGCAGCACCGCGATTTTCTGCGGCGTCTGCGAGTCGTTGCGCAGAGTAATTTCTCCGCGCACGCCGAGACGATGCTGCTCCGGTTCGATCTGGAGGTTAAGGTCGTAGTTCGTGATGCTGAACGCCTCGCGGTCGAGGGAAAAACAATTCACCACAGAGGCAGAGAGGACACAGAGAACGCCAAGAATCCTCCGAACAGATTTCATTTCGCGGGGTGTCTTGCGGAACTTCACTTTGTATCCAACTTCATTCTGCATCCGCTTCATTCTGCATGCTGGGACGCCGCGCGGGCACGCCGCTGACGCACGATTTCATACAGCACCACCGCCGCGGCCACGGAAACATTCAGCGACGGTACTTTTCCGAGCATCGGGATCGAAACCAGGAAGTCGCACTTTCGTTTTACCAGATCGTGCAGGCCTTTGCCTTCTCCGCCCAGAACCAGTGCGCAATCCATGTTGTAGTCGAGGGCGTCGTAAGTTTGTTTGCTGCGTTCGTCCAGGCCCACCGTCCACACATTGTGCTCCTTCAATTCTTCGATCGTGCGCGCGATGTTCGTGACTTTAGCGATGGGCATGTGCTCGCTCGCTCCCGCCGAAACTTTTGTAACAGTGCCTGTCACGCTAGCCGAACGGCGTTCCGGAATGACGATTCCATTCGCGCCGGCGGCGTCGGCGGTGCGCAGGATCGCGCCTAGATTGTGCGGATCCTCCACGCCATCGAGCACGACCAGCAGCGAATATTGCGCGCGCTTGGCGGCGATGACGTCTTCGAGATCGTTATATTGTTTCGCCGACGTGACGGCCACCACGCCCTGATGCGCGGTGTTGCCCGCCAGTTCGTCGAGTTCCGTGCGCTGCAGAAAACGTACCGGCACTTTCAAGCGCCGGCAATCTTCAATCAGACGCTGCAAGCGGATGTCGTGGCGCTCCTTGGCCATGCCGACCCACTCGAAAGCCCGTCCCCGTGCCTTCAACGCTTCGGTAACGGAGTTGATGCCGTAGATGTAGTGCATAAGTATTCAGTGTACCGAAAGCTGCGCTTGGTGACTCCTCTGCGAATGGCGATTGCGTACGTTTTGTGGAAGGGCACGGCTTTAGCCGTGCCGTTAAGGCATCAAGGGAAGATTGGGCTTTAGCCCTTGAGGGCAAGCACAATGTCGCTCGGCTCCGGCCGTTGCGTGTAGTCCTCGTTCGCCGAAGCGTACAGGACCGTGCCATCGCGGTCGAGAATGTAGGTTGCCGGAATCGGTAGTTCCCAGCTTTCGTCGCCGTTGGTGAAGGGCAGGTTGACGAAGGCGCGCCGGTAAACCGCTTCCTGACTTTCTGGCACGCGATGAGTCAGCCGAAATTGCCGCGCGACCTTGTTGCCCGCATCGGAGAGCAGCGGGAAACGCAGCTTGTGCTGATCGTGCATAAAGAAGGATTGCTTTACGGTCTGCGGTGAGATGGCGACGAGCGACGCTCCAGCCTGCTCGATCTGCGGTAGAACGAGATTCATCGCTTCCATCTGCCCCACACAGAACGGACACCAACGGCCACGAATGAAGCAGAGCACGAGGCGGCCTTTGGCGAGCAAGTCAGAAGACGAAATCATTTTGCCGTTGTGGTCTGGAAGTTCGATTGCCGGCGCCTTCACACCCACGGGCAGGATGTTTGCCGCGAGATGCTGAGCCCTGAGTTCCACGATGGCTTGTGCATGAATGGCTTGCGTGTCCGCGGGAACGTATTTCGCGATCAATTCCTTGCGCTCGGCGAAGATATCGCGCAGCGGGCGCGCATCAGTCTCCGGGCTGGATTCTTCTAGGGAACGCCATTTCATAGGTCGGGTATCAGCGAAGCTGATAGGGATCCTTCGACTACGTTGCCGTTCGCTGCGCTCGCGGCAGCTTCACTCAGGATGACAAGCGGCTTAGGGCTCTACTGGCAGCTGACCACAGGCCACTGGCAACTGCTCTCACATCCCCGGCAGCTTCATCCCGGCCAGCCTGCGCGCGAAACTCGGCTTGCCCATCTGCTTGAACATCTTTTTCATTTGGGCGTACTGGCGGAGAAGATTGTTCACTTCCTGCACAGTCGTTCCCGATCCGCGGGCGATGCGCTTGCGGCGGCTGCCGTTGATCACTTCATGATGGTTGCGCTCGTGCGACGTCATCGAATTAATGATGGCCTCGACCCGGTTGATTTGTTTTTCGTCAACGTTGTCAGCGGCTTTCTGCAGGCCGGAAAACGGACCGATCGATGGCAGCATGCCCATCAGGCTCTTCATCGACCCCATCTTTTTGACTTGGCGCAACTGGTCTCGAAAGTCTTCGAGTGAGAAACCGTCGCCGGTCAGGGCCTTGGTGGCCATTTCCTGCGCCTTCTTTTTGTCGATCTGCGATTCGGCGCGCTCAATGAGCGAGAGGATGTCGCCCATGCCGAGAATGCGCGAGACGATGCGGTCGGGATGGAACGGTTCAAGCGCGTCATATTTTTCGCCGACGCCGATGAACTTGATGGGTTGACCGGTGACCTGGCGGATCGAAAGCGCCGCGCCGCCGCGGGCGTCGCCGTCCATCTTGGTGAGTACGATGCCGGTGAGAGAAAGTTTCTTGTGAAACTCGTCGGCCGAGTTCACCGCGTCCTGGCCAGTCATCGCGTCGGCCACGAACAAAATCTCCGACGGATTCAGCAGCTTCTTCAGCGACTGCATCTCGTCCATGAGCTGGTCGTCAATGTGCAGGCGTCCGGCGGTATCGACGATGAGCACGTCGCAACCGGAGACGATGGCTTCGCGGCGAGCTTCTTTTACTAATCTCTCGACTGCTTGTGTGAGCTGCGTCGCGGTGTTTGCTTCGCCGACTGCGCCTTCGTAGATGTGACTCTTGACCGCCTGCGCGACAACTTTCAACTGCTCGCGCGCCGCGGGACGATACACGTCCACCGAAACCAGCAGCGGACGGTGCCCTCCGACCTTGAACCAGTGCGCCAGCTTGCCGGAAGTTGTGGTCTTGCCGGAACCCTGCAGCCCGGCCATGAGCACGACGGTTGGCGGCTGCGAGGCAAATTTCATGCGCGCCGTGTCCTTGCCGAGAATCTCGACCAGTTCGTCGCGCACAATCTTGATGACCTGCTCGCCCGGCGACAGCGCGGTCAGCACTTCCTGGCCAACGGCCTTGGCGCGAATCTGGTCGATGAGCTGCTTGACGACCTTGAAATTAACGTCGGCTTCGAGCAGCGCGAGGCGAATTTCGCGCAGAGCCTCGTCAATGTTTTCCTCGGTGAGCTTGGCCTGCCCGCGAAGGGACTTGAACGCGCGCTGTAGTTTTTCCTGTAAGTTCTCGAACATAGGTTCTTGAGTATTCTACCAGCGGCAATCAGTGGTCGACTTGCGCGCAATCGGTTATTCTGAGCGGGGTCAGCGTTCGCCAAAAACTTCCTTGGCAGCGACCACCGTATTGCAATGGATGGTCACTGTGTCTTCCACATTCCGGGCGTAGCCACCGGCGAACGTGACCATGACCGGAATGTCGCGGGCGCGGGCCACGCGAAACACGAGTTCGTCGCGTTTTTTCAGTCCGTCAATGGTCAAGTTGAGTCCGCCGAGTTGATCGTTTTTATACGGATCGGCGCCCGCGACGTAGCAGAGCAGATCGGGTTCGAACTGCCGCAGGCCAGAACTGAGCGCATTGTCGAGCCAGGCGAGATAATCGTCGTCGCCGGTGCCGTCGGGCAGGTCCACGTCAATCGATGACGGCGGCTTATAGAGGGGATAGTTGTTGTGCTGGTGCAGCGAAATGGTGAAGACGTCGCCGGTGTGGGCGCCGCGCATCTTTCCTTGTAGTGAGGCGCCCCGGGGCGCGTCCGAGGGCTGTGGCACGGTTGAAGCTGAGTACGAGGGCAGCAGGGCGCTCGCGGTGCGCGTTCCGGCGAAGATTGCCGCTGTGCCGTTGCCCTGGTGCACGTCACAGTCGAGAGTCATCGCGGTGCGAATCTTGTTGTCGCGCTGCATGCGGCGGATGGCCACGGCCACGTCGTGGATCATGCAAAATCCCTCACCGTGATCGGGGAACGCGTGGTGAAAGCCGCCGCCAATGTTGATACATACACGGTCGACCAAACACTGCCGTGCCGCGAGAATCGATCCACCGGCTGCCAGCCAGAAGGCTTTGACCAGTTCCGGCGAGAATGGAACTTCCAATTCCATTTCTTCGCGGGGGCTGAGCGTGCCAGTCTTCAGTTTCTGCACGTACTCGGGCGTATGGACGAGAAGAATATCGAGATCGGTCGCGGGCTGTGGCTCCAGAAAGTCCGTGGCCTCGGCGATGCTGCTGGCGATCAGCCGGTCGCGAATGAGTCGATATTTTTCGGCAGGGAAGACGTGATCGCCGATGGGAAGGTAGTAGTCGTCGTTGTAGACAAGCTTGAAGGGGAGCATGGCGCGAACACTGATCATACCTCTGGAGTTGGCCTCCAGCGATTGTCATCCTGAGCGGAGTAACCGTTCGTAAAGCGAACGGTTGCGCAGTCGAAGATCCCTAAGCCCTCGGAATCTACTGCAGCCCTGAGGAGTCTCAACACCGGTCGACAGCGGCGTGAAAGAAAGTTCTACGGGTCCGTATCGCCGCATAACAGAAAGGGATCCTTCGACTGCGTTGGCATTCGCCTTGCGAACGCCAACTTCGCTCAGGATGACAATGCGGTTGAGGTGCGGAAAATGGCGAATTACTTTTTCTTTCCCACTTGCAGCGTGGGCGCGATTATCGATCTTCTCACCGGCACAATGGCTCCCTTGGCGGGGTCCGCGGCGGCGTTGGCCCGTGTTAACACTTCCTGCTGGATATACTGCACGAACTCCTGAATCTGGCGCTGCATTTCTTCCATGCGCTCGCGCATTTGCAGGATGATGGCCATGCCGCTGATGTTCACTCCCAGGTCTCGCGCCAGGGAAAGAATGAACTCCAGCCGCAGCAAATCTTCGTCGGTGTAGAGGCGCGTGTTGCCCTCGGTGCGCGAGGGCTTGAGCAGTCCTTCCCGCTCGTAGAGCCGCAGCGTCTGCGGATGAATTCCATACATTTCGGCGACCGCCGAGATCATGTACGCGCCTTTGGATTTGCGTTTAGTCACAGGCCTCTCTCGATTGATTTTAGAGCTGATTTTAGAGCACGCTCAGTTTTCTTCCTAATTTCGCCGCTACGAAACCTGCCAAACCCTGAACCCATACGCGCATCCAAGTTCAGGAGGCTATTATGGACGAAAATAATGCTCTTAGCGTGATAGAAAACCTGATCGAAATCTGCAAGGACGGACAGAAGGGCTATCAGGACGCAGCTTCTCACGTAAAGCGGTCGGACCTGAAGACGTACTTTAACGAGCAAAGCCTGGAGCGGGCGCGCTTCGCCGGGGAACTCGAAGCGGAACTCATCCGCTTGGGCAAACCGGACAAAAAAGTTTCCGGTTCCGTCGGCGGAGCGCTTCGCCGCGCCTGGATCGATACCAAAGTGAGTCTCGGCGGCGGTGACAAGACGATCCTGGAATCTGTGGAGGCGGGCGAGGACACTGCCAAGGAAACATACGAGAAGGCGGTCACCGGTGATTTGCCGGAAAATATCGCTCAGATTGTTCGCCGCCAAGCCGCCAGTGTGGAACGCGCGCATGACAAAGTGAAGAGCTTGCGCGATGCAGCGAAAGCCGCTTAGTTATCCAAACGCAAATACGAGCGGAAATGAAAGAGGACCGGGATTAACCGGTCCTCTTTTTTCTCTCGCGGAGCGCTGTGTCGGCGGATGTATCCCATACATCTTTGGCGGACGGCGCGATCATCTATTACTACGCGCCTTGGGATTTGCGTTTACTCATGAACGTCCTCGCACGATAGTGCAATCACGTTGGTGCCATCGATATGTCCCACTTCCATGCTAGCTTAACCGCACACCCTGTTCCTCGGGACGAACCAAAATATAACTGGAGAGTGACAATAAAAGACCATGGAGAAGTCTGGCCGCCACTTCGTGTTTCTCGCCTGTAGTTTGCTCCTGATCGGTTCTCTAACCTACGGTCAGTCCACCAACCCGAACGACCAACCTGCCCCGCCGCCACCAGCCCCGAAGGCTGTTTCCGACGAAGACTCAGCAAGGTTTGGCATCGGCATAAAGGCGTCCTTGCTCGGTGGAGGGGTGGAGGTGGCAGCGCGCTTGACGCACCGCACCAACGTTCGCGCCGGCTTTAACCTGCTCAGCGTCACCGATTACTTCAACAAAGATGGAATCGCCTACGATGGCAAGCTGAGCTTTAAGACTTTCGAGGCGCACTACGATCTTTTCCCCTTCGCGGGGAATTTCCACGTGAGCCCCGGTGTTCTGGTCTACATCGGCGACCCAATCACCGCGAGCGCAGCCGTAGCCGCAGGTCAGAGCTTCACGCTGGGCGGTACTACCTACTACAGCGATACCACGACGCCGGTCACCGGTACTGGGAAGATTGACTTCAACCGCGCCGCTCCCATGGCAACGATCGGCTGGGGCAACCTTGTTCCTCGCCGCCACAATAAGCATTTCAGTGTTCCTTTTGAGGTCGGCGTGGCATTTCAGGGATCTCCCAAGGCAACCCTCAACCTTGCTGGAAATGCTTGCAACTCTGCAGGCCTCAACTGTGTTTCCGTTGCCACCGATCCCGGGGTGCAGGCCAACGTTATATCGGAGCAGGGCAAACTCAACAACAGCATGTCGTTGTTCAAGGAGTATCCGATTATTTCGATTGGCTTCGGGTACGCTTTCTAGGGGCAAGCCGCAAAACCGAGTCGCAAATAAAGAAGGCCACGGATCAGCACGGATCTTCGCGGATTTGAAATCCGCGTCGATCCACGTGAATCCGTGGCTTGAATCTCTAGCAGGACTCCTTGCTTACGCTGCCGGTTCCGGTTTCTGCCGCACCGCCGCTGTCCATCCGGCTGGCTTCAGCGCATGGTTGATGAAGTAGACGACGAAGCCCGCCCCGATCAGGATCATCCCGAAGGTGAACGAGCTCATGTTCCAGATCTGCTCATGCTCGCTGCGGATGACTGAAAAGCCCAGCAGCAGCATGGGCGGAATGCCGATGGCAATGGCTCCAAACAATCCGCCCGGCACGCGGAAAGGACGCGCCAGCTCGGGCTCGCGGAAGCGCAACACGGCCAGCGCCATGAATTCCAGCATCAGACTGGCGCCATAAAGAAGTATGTCGATGGTCACGAGCCGCTCAAAGCCGAGACCCAGGCACATCGCCCATCCCGTCGCCAGCGCAAGAATCGCTACCCACGGCGCCCGCGATTTTTTCTGCAGTTTCGCGAAGATGCCGGGAAGCATGCCATCCTGCGCCATGGCCAACGGCAGACGCGAGTAGCTCATCACCAGCGCGTTGAACATGCCAAAGGCACTCATCATGCCGCCCAGCACGACCAGGATGCGCAACAGCGGCCCGCCCAGAAGCCCGGCAATGTCAGCCCAAGAGCCGGTCTCCCACGCCGTGGATTTCAGGCCGGTCATCCACATCGCGGCGAACGGCAGAATGTAGCTGGCCGCCACAATGCAGACCGCGACCAGCATCGCCCGCGGATAAGTCCGCTGCGGCTTCTCTACTTCGGCGGCGATGGTCGAGGCGTTATCCCATCCCATGTAGTTCCACATGCAGATGAGCAGCCCGCCGAGTATGTCGACGGTCGAGGTCGTCGGCTTGGTCACAGCGTTGACCAGCGCGTGGACCTTGAACGGAGCCAGTAACACAATCGCCGCGAACGGCGCCGAGAGGGCCACGAACAGCCACAGCGAAGTCAGCGATACCACTTTCACTCCGGCAATGTTCAGCAGTGCGCAGGCGATCACGACGAAAAGCGCAACCCACCATCCGCGATTGCCTTCCTGAAACCACGGAAACATCCGCGTCAGGGAAGCCACGAACAGCGTGGGATAGATCGCCATGTCGAAAATGGACGCAACCAGCGAGAGCCAGGCTTCCTGAAATCCCCAAAAGTTGCCCATGGCGCGGCGCACCCAGGCGTAGTAGCCGCCTTCGAAGGGCAACGCGCTCGACAGCTCGCCAATCATGAAAGCCGTAGGCAGGCTCCAGAGCAGCGGGGTGAGCATCAGAATCAGGATCGCGCGTCCGTAGCCGGCGCCATGCACGATTTCTTCCGTGCCATAGGTTCCGCCCGACACCATAAAGAAGGTGGCGGCGACCAGGGGCCAAAGCGTGAGGCGGACGAATTTTTTCCGATTGGGTACGGCGGTGAGGTGCTGGGGATTTTCGGATTGTTGACGCGGTGCGCTAGCTGTTGCCAATTTCTATGTCTTCCTCCTCAAGCGACTCACTCTCACCACCGCGTCTCCCTTGTGTCTTTGAAAGACTCTCTTCTCGCGGCTCCCTGGGTCACAGCGATTCCCGGGCATTTCGGCGAAGTTAGTTCGCATTTGTGAGATTACGGGAATTTTCCACAGATGCAAGATTTTTTTTGAGTTTTTTGGCAAAATTTTGTCAGCGGGCAGCGTGACCGAGGTAACGCGCTTTGTGCTTCGCGCGCGCCGAGGCCGATCGTGCGTCACACCGGCCGTGAGGAAGCCAGGAAGAGCTGTCATCCTGAGCAGCGGCGAAGCCGGAGCGAGGGACCTTACGTCAGTTGAGGGAGCGATGATGCGGACGGGAACCGTTGAGCTTGTTACGGCTTCGGTCAACCTCGCAACTCTATCGTCTCTGGCGAAACTCGTAAGGCCCCTCACCTGGCTAGCGCCGGGTTCAGGATGACAAGAATCATCTGGAGCTTGGGAGTGCGGTTAGACTTTACTCCACAACTCCGCCCGCGGATCCTCTGGATTCAGCTTCGCCAGCTCCCGCAGCAGTTCTTTCGTGCGCTCGTCGCGCGGCATGGTCACGGTCACGGTGATCTCGACAATCTCATCCCCGCGCACGCCTTCTTTCGTGGCAGAAGGCACGCCTTTTTCCCGCAGCCGCAGTTTCTGGCCTGACTGCGTTCCGGGAGGAATTTTCAGAAGCGCCCGCCCATCAATGGTCGGGACTTCAATCTTCGCTCCCAGCGCCGCTTCGGTGGCGCTCACCGGCACCGTTAAGTAGATGTCATCCCCATCACGCCGGAAGACGGGATGCTCCTCGGTTCGGATAATCGCGTACAGATCGCCCGCCGTTCCTCCGTGGGCCCCGGCGTTCCCCTTACCCGGCACCCGAATGCGCTGGCCATCGCGGGTCCCGGGCTTGATGCGTACCTCGAGCGGCTCCGTGGTCATGACTGTGCCTTCGCCATGGCAGACGGGGCAGGTCGTCAGATTCTTGCCCGTCCCGTGGCATCGCGGACACTGCACGTTGAACTTCATGCGCCCGCCGGTCTGCGTAATCTGCCCAGTCCCGTTGCACTCCGGACATTTGCCCGGTGCTTCGAGCGTTCCCTGCCCGTGGCAGTTCGAACAAGTATCGTGCCGGGAAATATTCAACCGCATCACGCCGCCGCGGATCGCCGTCCAGAACGGCACGTTGACCTGATATTCGAGATCGGTGCCCGGTTCCGGGCCTTCCTCTTCCTGGGCTCCACGCCCGCCGCCAAACATTCCGGAAAAAATATCGCGGAAACTGCTGCTCCCACTGCCTCCACCGCTTCTGCGCGCTCCTCGGCTGGCGCTGTCGACCAGATCGGAAAAATCGAACCCGCCAAAATCGAAGGGAACACCCTGGCCGCCGTCCTGCGCCCCGCCCGGGACGCCGCCTGGAAATCCGCCGGCTCCTCCAGTTGCGCCGCCTGCGCGGGCGTACGCCTCAGCGGTTGCGGGATCAATATTGTCGGAGTAGAACCCGACCTGATCGTAGATTTTGCGTTTCTTCGGGTCGCTGAGAACGTCGTTGGCTTCGGAGAGCGTCTTAAACTTCTCCTCCGCCGACTTGTCCCCAGGATTGACGTCGGGATGATACTTGCGCGCCAGCTTGCGGAACGCCTTGCGGATGTCGTCCGCCGAGGCCGACTTCTTTACGCCGAGAATTTCGTAGTAATCTTTTTTAGGAGTGGTTGCCATGGAGCGCAATCTGAAATCGGATCACAGACAACACCGAGTTTAATTCAGAATCTTTCGCCTCTCTTTATCGTCAACCACCAGCTTGAAATCATCCGTTTCTGCCTCGTCCACATAGACGGGCACGTCCCGCGAGCCCGTGGCGCTCTCCACAAAAACGAGCCATCGCCGCTCATCCTCGGCCAGGCTCAAGAAATACGTTTCCCCATTCACCTGAAAGTCCACTTCGATTCCCCCTTGCTCTGCCTGCCAGTTGCAGCAAGGGGCGCCGCACGGCGCCCCCGCTGAAAGCTGACGGCTAAGTGCTGCCAGCTTACTTTTTGTCTTCGACGTCCACGTACTCTGCGTCGATCACGCCTTCGTCTTTTTTCTGGCCGCCGCCGTTCGACGAAGGACCAGCCTCCGCGCCCGGCGTCGGACCTGCACCCGCTCCCGGCGTGGCTTGCGCCGCCTTGTACATCTGTTCGGCCAGCTTGTGCGAGGCCGCAGTCAGCGTCTCGCGGGCTTTATCCATCGTGGATTTGTCGTTCGACTCCAGCGCCTTCTTGGCGTCGGCCAGGGAGTTCTCAACATCTCCGCGATCCGAGCCGGAGATCTTGTCGCCCTGCTCTTTCAGCATCTTCTCGATGTTGTAGACCATCGAGTCGAGCTGGTTCTTGGCTTCGATCGACTCACGCTGTGCCTTGTCCTCGGCCGCGTGCGCGTCGGCTTCTTTCGCCATGCGCTCGACTTCTTCCTTCGACAACCCGGAAGACGACGTAATCGTAATCTTCTGGTCCTTCTGCGTAGCCGTATCTTTCGCGGTCACGTTCAGAATGCCGTTGGCGTCAATGTCGAACGTCACTTCAATCTGCGGCACGCCGCGCGGAGCGGGTGGAATCCCGGTCAAGTGGAACTTGCCCAGAGTCCGGTTCTGCGCCGCCATGGGCCGTTCGCCCTGCAGCACGTGCACCTCAACCGAAGTTTGGCTATCGGCCGCGGTCGAGAACGTCTCCGTCTTCTTGGTCGGAATCGTCGTGTTGCGCGGGATCATCGGCGTCGCCACGCCGCCCAGCGTCTCAATCGCCAGCGACAGCGGAGTCACGTCCAGCAGCAGCAGATCCTTCACTTCGCCGCCCAGCACGCCCCCCTGAATCGCCGCGCCGATCGCGACCACTTCGTCGGGATTCACTCCCTTGTGGCCTTCCTTGCCGAACAATTCCTTCACCAGCGCCTGAATGCGCGGCATGCGCGTCTGCCCGCCGACCAGCACGACTTCGTTGATCTTGCTGGCATCGACGCCCGCGTCCTTCAAACACTGTTTGCACGGACCCACCGAGCGCTGAATGATGTCTTCGACCATGCCCTCGAGCTTGGCCCGCGTCAGTTTCTTCACCAGATGCTTCGGACCGCTCGCATCCGCCGTGATGAACGGCAGATTGATTTCGGTCTCCATCGTGGTCGAAAGCTCGATCTTCGCCCGCTCAGCCGCGTCGCGCAGCCGCTGCAGGGCCATCTCGTTCCCTTTGCCACGCAGGTCGAGCCCTTCGTCCTTCTTGAATTCGTCAATGAGCCAGTCGACGATGCGCTGGTCGAGGTTGTCGCCGCCCAGGTGCGTGTCACCGTTGGTGGCCTTGACTTCAATCACGCCCTCGCCGACTTCGAGCACGGAAATGTCAAAAGTTCCGCCGCCGAAGTCATACACCGCGATCATCTCGTCTTTGGTTTTGTCGAGCCCGTAAGCCAGCGCGGCCGCCGTCGGCTCGTTGATGATGCGCTTCACCTCCAGCCCGGCAATCTGCCCAGCGTCTTTGGTGGCCTGCCGCTGGGCGTCGTTGAAATACGCCGGCACGGTGATGACCGCCTCGGTCACTTTCTCGCCGAGATAGTCTTCCGCGGCCTTCTTGAGCTTCTGCAAAATCAGCGCCGAAATCTGTGGCGGGGTATATTCCTTGCCCTGCGCCAGTACGGCGACGTGGTCGCCTGACTGGACGACCTTATAGGGCACCATCTTGATCTCTTCCGTGACTTCGTTGAAGCGGCGCCCCATGAACCGCTTGATCGAATAAACCGTATTCTCCGGGTTAGTGATAGCCTGCCGCTTGGCGACCTGCCCCACCAGCCGCTCGCCAGTTTTCGTAAACCCAACTACCGAGGGCGTAGTGCGACCTCCTTCTTCATTGGCAATCACCTTGGGCTCGCCGCCCTCCATGACCGCCACGCAGGAATTGGTAGTCCCCAGGTCAATTCCGATAATCTTTCCCATACAATGCTCCTCCTGAACTAGATAAGTGCTTTATAATCAATGTCGATCTGATTGCGCCCAAGACCATGCTAAGACCTGAGTGAATCGTTGTCAAGGTTTAGATGCGGTGGGAGATGGGTAGGATGCGCGGGATTGCTTCGCGATCATCAGTGAATGCGGAGTTTACGGAATAAATGATCTCAGCCGATGCGACAAACAGTATTCGTGCTATAAAGGCACGCAAAAATGGAGGCGAGATGGCGAAGATACCTAGTCGAGTACTTCAGATTGCTCGAGACTTGAGTACTGGGGAACGCCCAAGACGGTTTCGAGTTCGTGCAATCCTGAAGTGGTTCGGTGCTTCACGACGAGGCAAGAGCATCCTTTCGGAAGTTCAAGACACGCTCGCCATAGCGGGTCTGGGGACCGATCCTGCGCTCACCCAGGTCGGCATAGATGACCAAGTGCGCTTTGTGAGTCTTTCCCAGAACCAGCCACCTGATTCTAGCGACGAGCCGGAAACTGATCCCGTTGCCGAGGAAGCTGTAGAACTTCTAGATGTCTCTACAAGTGGAAACGGGCACTCAGAAGCCCAGGGTTCAGATGTCGGGGACGAGCTCGATGCGGACCAAGAAGAGGAGCACCCGCGAAGTAAGCCGGACGACCGACCGGTCACGAGCCAGAGTTGCGATTGGACGATATCGTCGCTCCGAGACAAGCTCGACCGGGGTCAGTTAGACCTGCAGCCTAAATTTCAGAGAGAGTACGTTTGGAGCACAAAGCCCGAACTTCCATCCCGCTTAATAGAGTCCCTTTTATTGGAAATACCAATACCGCCAATATACTTCGGCAAAGTTGCGGAGGGACGCCTAGAAGTAATTGATGGTCAACAGCGCCTGACCACCTTAGTTGATTTTGTTTCAAACAAGTTTGCACTCCGGAAACTCCGATCAATGGCCAGCCTCAATGACAAGGGCTTCAAAGACTTGACGAAGCAGCAGCAGGAGAAAATTCTTGACACCCCCATTCGAAGTATCGTCATCGACGCAGCCGGGAATACAGAGCTTCGGTACGAGGTGTTCGAACGACTCAACCGCGGCTCGATGATCCTGAATGAGCAGGAGCTTCGAAATTGTCTATATCGCGGACCCTTCAACGATCTGCTTGCCGAGTTAGAGACGGATTCCTACTGGCGCAAAGCGAAGGGCGGCAGCATCCCCGAAGGACGCTTTAAAGAGAGGGAGACGATCTTGCGATTCTTTGCTTTCGCGGGCCGTCTGACGCAATACGCTGGGAGCCTGAAGCAGTTTCTCAACGAATACATGGCGAGGTATGCCCCGCGTGAACAACAAGAGCTTAAAGCCGACGCGGCCTTATTCCGGCAGACCATGCAGAACGTTTACGCCGTCTTCGGTGAGAGATCAGCACGGCTTTACGAAGTAAATCCGCGTACCAATAAGGGCGGTTGGGAAACAAAGTTTTCGGTCACGGCGCTCGATATTCAGGCGTCAGCCCTAATGAATCGTTCTACGGTTAAGGTGCAAAAGGCCGCGGAGCAGATCCGAGAATTGTTTCTATTTACGCTGCTGAGCGACACGGAGATGCGAGACTCCATCTCAAAGCGAACCGCCAGTAGCGCGCAGACGAGAGTCCGATGGACCAAGTTTCGGCAGCTAGTCGATCCGATAATTGACGGTACTATTATCGAGCCAAGGTTTTTCGAGTACGAGTTTCGTCGGGACTTATTTGAAAAATCCGATCTGTGCCAGCTATGCAAGAACGAGATACACACTCTAGAGGACTGCACGGTCGACCACATCATTCCTTACAGTAAGGGCGGCAAGACGGTGCCGGAAAACGCCCAGCTTGCGCACAGAGGCTGCAATGCAAAGAAAAATGCCCAGGTGCCGACGCCTGTCGGAGCTGTGGCGACGCCATAGAATGACTGGTTCGGTATCTAAAGGCTTCGTCGTCGGGCGCCCGGTGCCCGGCTCTCACTTTCCGTGCGAGAAGCCGGATTAGGCCGTCCGCCTCTTTTATTGATTCACCCCACCCTTCCCCGTACCCTTAAACCCAAGGAGCCAGCCATGACCATCGAAATCCGCGACGCATCGTTGGAGGCCAGAATCCAGAAGCAACTCCAAGCCACCGGCTCCCGCAGCGTCGAGGAAGTTCTGCTCCGCTTGCTGGACACGCAGGAAGAACAGGACCGCTGGCTTCTGGAGAACCGCGAGGAGATCAATGCCAAGATTCGCCGCGGCATCGCGCAACTCGACCGCGGAGAGGGGATTCCAGAGGACCAACTCGACGCTCACCTGGCGAAACTGAAGGCCCGGCCGGAATGAAAAGGCGCTACGTCCTTGCGCCGGAAGCCGCACTCGATCTTGTCAAAATCTGGCGTTACATCAAGAAGGAAAGCAGCCCGAAGATCGCAGATCGTGTTGAAGCGGCTATTCGTGACCAGATCGTTTTGCTAGCCAAAAGACCTGGCATCGGCCACTGGCGCAAGGATCTCACGGAGAGCCGGTGAAGTTCTTCCCAGTCTATTCATTTCTCATTGTCTACCGGCCCGACACGAAACCTCTGCACGTAGTCGCCATCCTCCAAGGCCGCCGGGACGTGCGACGGGTTCTGAAAGATCGGCGCTAAGCCTCTCGCCGGGAAAATGACCGGATATAATCGCAGGCGCTAGTGGTCGTTCAGAGGAGCCCATGGTCTTTGCCAAACGTCTTCGCGAAGGGGTGGTTCGCGGCGAGATCGCCTGCAGCGTCAGGATTTGGGACCCGGCCCCATGTCACGGAAGGCCGCCGCTATGCGATGGGAGACGGCGAGATAGAAATCGAGTCGGTCACACCAATCGGGTTTCCTGACATTACTCCCGAACTAGCGCGGGAATCCGGCTTCCTTGGCGTACTCGATCTGCTCAAGGTCGCAAAGCACGGGAAGGGAAACAACATCTATCTCATTCGATTTCGCTATATTCCGCCTCGAAGAAAACGCGGAGTCGGCTCGAATGAAAAATAGACGAGAGGCGCGTCGCGCAGACGGCCTGGTTTGGGAAACCGAGATCGGCGGCCACCCAAAATCAGCCGCCCCTAGCTACCACGAAATCGGCGGGTTCTTTCGCAGGTCAGTCACCTTGTAGCCTGCCGGAAGTTCAAACAGTTGCGGGTCGGGTTCGGCGGCGGTCAATTCGGTGATGGTGAAGGTCTGCTTTCCGACCATGGGGCCTGAACGTATTGAGAGCAGGTTCAGGCCGAGCTCCTGCGAATGCCAGTATTCCTTCAGAGTGGTGAACGGCTGGTCGTTGCCGATTGTCCCTGCTTCGACCGTAACTGATTCGCGCCTGCCGATGGTATCGATTCCGACAATGTTGCGGGTTCCGAGATCCTCGACAGCCACGTTGTCCGCCGACATCGCGCGCGGAGGAAGAGGCTTGAGCGGCGCAGCAGCAGTAATATCCTCGGCGGGGTCGAAGGCGCGAAGCTCACAAATGTGTCGCAGAGTGCTGCAGTTGTATTGCGTCCGCAGCTTGGGGTCGGCGATCTGAATCCAGTTCATCTCGGACTTGGCTTTGCCGTTCTTGGGCACGAGGAACCAGCGCTCCTCGTAGATTCGCCCCCGTCCGTCGCGCGCAATGTGGCGTTCGTTGGCCAGCGTTATGGTGACGCCATCAGCGGCATACTTGACCCATTCGGTGTCGAGCGTAGCTGTGAAAGGCGCACCGGACATGGGAGGCACCGCGATACTCTCAAGGGCCTCGCGCACGCCTCCGTCCGTTGCCTGCGGACGGTATTGATGCTGCTGTTGCTCCGGCTGTGTGCGTTCTGGCTGCGTTTCTTGCGCCTGCAACACGCACACCAGGCTTATCAGGCAGAGGATAGTGACGACCCCAGTCCGCATAGCGACCTCCTCGTTGCGGCTTTTAGAAATGCTATGCTGAACCACGACCGGGGTCAACGGCGTGGCAGAATTAGCAACGGACGAAGTCCCGCAGCGGCCAAAGCCATCCAGCCTAATTGCCTGAATCACAGCGATGGAAGCGATGCGCCACCCAAAAACTGCTGCCGCAAAGCTATCCCAAGCTTGCCCCTGCAACGACCGCTCTCCGCGACTACAATAACCTCGCCATGTCCATTCCAATCAACCGACGTCACTTCCTAGTCGCGGGAGCGGCAGCCGGCATTGCACTCTCGGCGGTGGGCAGGGTGGTCGCCGCCACGACTTCCATTCAGGAACGCAGGTTTTACGCGATTCTGAGTCTGGGACGGTTGGGCTTTCACACGAGCTTTCCCGAGTCTCTGGAACTAGCCACCAAGCACGGCTTCGAGGGATTGGATCCCGACATCAGCTATCTGGCTTCGCTAAATGATGATGCCTTGCATCGGCTTCTTGACGAGCTACAGAAGAGAAATCTGAAGTTTGGAGCGGCTGGCCTGCCGGTCGAATTCCGAAAGGATTCTGACACCTTCAATTCCGACCTGAAAAAACTTCCGGATGCTGCAGCCGTTCTGCAGCGGGCGGGCATTTGGCGGGTGAACACATGGATTCTGCCCTGCAGCGACGATCTCACTTACTTGCAGAATTTTCGTCAGCATGCCGCGCGCCTGCGGCTGTGCGCGGAGGTTCTCGCCGGCCACGGCCAGAAACTCGGGCTGGAATATGTCTCTCCGCGCACGCTGTGGCGAAGCCAGAAGCATCCGTTCATTCATACGCTGAGCGAAATGAAAGAGCTGCTCGTCGCGATTGGCACGGATAACCTGGGCATCCAGCTCGACAGCTGGCATTGGTTCAACGCGCAGGAAACGCAGCAGGACCTCTTGACGCTGCGCGGGCAGGATGTGATCACCGTTGACCTGAACGACGCTCCCACCGGCCTCACCCTCGATCAGTACCGTGACGACCACCGCGAACTGCCCGCCGCCACGGGAGTCATCCCGGTGAAACAGTTTCTCGATGCCCTGCTCCAGATCGGATACGCCGGGCCCATCCAGGCCGAACCATTCAACGCACCCCTGCGTGCGCTGCCGTTGGAACAGGCCTGCGCCGCGGCTTCCGATGCCATGAAAAGGGCGTTCAGCTTGATGTGAAGAGACGGGCGGCCGTGGGGGCCTGCTTGTCTGGAGCAACTGACAACCGGCAGGTGATTCTCTACTCCATCTCGACCTTCCACACCGGCTCCCCACCCAGCGAGTGGTAGAAGCCCCATCCGGCCAGGGCCACCACGCTGAGCAGGGCCAGCGCGGCGGTGCTCATGTACCAGGCTGAGAAATCGCCAGTCATGGGAACATTCCCGAGCATATCCACGGTGAACGCTCCAACGGCCACCGGCACTAGACCGAAGCGCAGCACAATCAGCGCCAGGATGCCGAAGATGAGGAGAATGACCGGGATATCTACGGCAAGGTGTGTGCTTTGCAGTCCGCGCATTAAGATAAAGATCACCACGAAAAAGACGCCTGCAATCCAATCGGAGCGCACGGCCTTCCATCCCACCAACCGGAACAGGAATTCCACTGCTACCTTCAATACAAGCAGCAGGAAGAAGAATTGCATGGTTGCAAAAATCGAGGAAGGAATCTGCGCCAGCCACTGGCCCAGCGCCTGGCGTCCACCCAGCAGGTAGGCCGGGGAACTTAACTGAGGTGCGGCGCCCATGCGCGCCAGTGGGATATTGCTCAGCTGAAAGATCACTAGCCAGAGAGTTCCGAATGCCACGCCAAACAGGATATCGCGTCCCACAACCGGATCGCGCAGCTGACCGGAGATAAGACGGCTCCACGAGATGATGGCCTGCGGCCAGTTCCGGCGAATCCACGGCTCGATAGCCAGATAGAGCATCCACATCCCGCCACCCCACAGGAGCGCGGCGGCAATCGCCAGGATCAGATATCCGAAGGTTTGAAACCCGAGGACAAAATGCGAGCGGCACAACCATAGTCCGATTTCGAGCACGAACATGATCCCAGCGAGGCGCAGCGCGCCTTCGCGGTCGCCTCGGCCGTGGCGATAATTGCGGCGTGCGAGCATCGCGGCCCCCGCCAGGATTGCGATCAGAAGCACCAAGCTGATCGTCTGGCTCGCCCGGTTCTTTTTTTCATTGGCGGATTCGGGAGCGATCATCCGCCACGGCTTGTTCCAGTCGCCGATCATCGCGAAAAAGACGGGTTTGCCGTGCCATGCGGCGGCTTCGACCCGCAACGGCCGGCTCGAACCTGGCCAAACGCCGGTCCATGCAGCGCGCGCGTCGGCCATGCCGAGCGAAGTCCATTGCGGTTGCGCGGGCTGCAGTTTCGACACGTCCACTTCGGCGGCGGAAAACAAAGAGCTCCAATCGGGCGGCACGGTAGGCGGCGCAGTCGTGTCCTTCTGCGGCGGAATGGCCTGCATGTAAATCAGCCTGCCCTTGGCGTCAAGCTTCAGGTTGATCATGCCCGATAGCGTGGTGTCCGGATCCTCTTCGGTAACGATGCCCGGAATGATGAAGCTGTCCCGGTACCCGCTGGGCGCCAACTGATCCGGACTTTGCCGGTACCAGAACTCCAGCATGGTTGGACGTCCAGCCAAAACTTCATCCCAGTTCGGAGGGGTCGTGCTCTCTTTTTCCACCAAGTCGCGGAAATCCGTGTCGTAGTTGAAAGCGAATCCGGAGTCGGCGGGTTTTTCAGGATAGCCGAGCTGTGCCACGATCTCGCGTGCCCGGTGAGCGAGCACCTCAGGAGTCTGTTCGAGATGCATCTTCTCAAGTGCGCTGTAGCGAATGGCGAGATAGGTTCCGATCGCGAGCCCGATCAGAATCGCCACCAAACAGGCGACGGCGACGCGAGGTCGAAGTCCGGTGGTTTCACCGGAGGCGGCCACGAGTTGTGGGGATGGCGTTTCTCCCGCGGCCAGCGCCGCGGCCAGCGGATCGCCGCCAGGCAACGCTGCTGCCACCGCCAGAGCCGTGGCTGGACGCGCCGACGGTTCCGTCTCCAGGCAACGCAGAATCACCTTCTCGACAATCGGATCAAGATCTTTCACCACCGAGGAGGGCCGGCTCGGCGTGCGGTCGCTATGCCCCTGCAGAACTCCCGCGGTTTTTTCTGCGAATGCCCGCTTGCCGGTGAACACTTCGTACAGCACCAGCCCGAGCGCGTAAATATCGCTGCGCGTGCTGACTTCTTTCCCGGCAAGTTGTTCCGGAGCCATGTATGCTGGAGTTCCGCTGCGCACTTCCTGCCCACGAATGTCGTCGGCCACTCCGGCGAGACCGAAATCCGTGATCACCACCTGACCGCGCCCGTCGAGCATGATATTGGCGGGCTTCAGGTCGCGATGCAGAACGCCCTTGGCATGGGCCGCTGCGAGTCCGGCGCAAAGATGCCGGGCGATGTCCAGCGCCTTATCCGGAGGAAGACGCCCGATCCGTCGCAGGAGGGAAGCCAGGTCTTCGCCGTCGACATACTCCATGGTGAAAAACGTCTGCCCGTCCACTTCGCCCACATCGTAGACACGGCAAACATTCGGGTGGGAGACTCGTCGCGCCATCCGTACTTCGTTGCGGAATCGTTCGAGCAATCCCTCGTCGCGCCCGGCTTCGTCGGGCAGAAACTTCATCGCGACTGCCTGGCCGAGCGTGAGGTCATCCGCGCGGTAGACCTCGCCCATGCCGCCTTTTCCCAGCAGAGCGATGATGCGGTAACGCGAGGCCACCAGCCGCCCGGGAAGAAACCGCCCTTCGTTGAGCAAGTACTCCGCCGAGCTGGAAGGCCGAGAGGAAGAACTCCGGGATGATGACGATGGCGGCCGCGGTGGCAGTGGCGACGTGGCCGTGGCTGCCAGGTCGATCGTAGCCATGTCGTCCGTGCCGGTATTCGAAGCTGGCCTTCCACAGGAAGAACAGAAGCGAACGTTGTTCGATAACTCGGTTCCGCAAGTTAAGCACTTGGCCATTGGATTTTTCCCGCTACAGTCTACCGCAGACCTTAGACCGGACTCCTGCGCAAATCATGCGCACAAATCATGGAACCCCGGACGCCTTCGTCCGGGGTTCTCTGGAACAGCGCCGGTGGACGCGCCGCTTTGCTCGGCAGGCGGACCCTTCGACTTCGCTCAGGGCAAGCTGCGTCCGCCGCTCCATGGTTGTCGGTGGATGGCAAGGCCCGACGCCCATTTTGTTACCATCCAAAGCGATGACTTCGCGCTTAGGCCTTTGCCTGCGGGATCCTCTATTTCTCTTGTGTCTGGCGGCGGGACTGCTCGCCTTCGTCGTGCAATCCGGCGAACTCGGAACCGCCGATACCATGCACCGCCTGCAGACCACGCACTGGCTCTGGACTTCCGAGCCGCAGGTATTTCCCAGCGATTATCCCGAGTTCGGTCTGCACGGCCGCGATGGCCAACTCTATAGCTGGTACGGCATTGGTCAATCGCTGCTCATGCTGCCCGCCGACTTAGCCAGCACCTGGATCGCTCACTGGCAGATATTCTCAGGCTATGAAGATGATCCCGCCGTGCGCAGCATCGTGGTCAGCTACAGCACCAATATTCTGGTCAACGTGCTGACGGCTCTGATCGCGTTTCGCCTGCTGCGCCAGTTTCGTTTTACCGTGAATGAGGCCGTGGCCGGCGTTCTGGCCCTGCTGTTTTGCACCACCCACCTGCACTACACGCAGAATATGCAGGAGAACAATTACATCCTGCTGCTGACTTTCGTTGGATTCTCGCATCAGTACGAGTGGATGCGCAGCGGCAGCGGTCGAGCGCTTTTTGTCGGCTCCGCCGCGCTTGGCCTGAACCTGCTGACCCGCCTGACTACTGGCCTTGATTTGATCGCGTGCGGTGTCTTTCTGCTGGCCGTGCTGGGGTTCGAGCAACATTGGTTCGACCAAGTCTCGTTCGACCAAGTGTGCGGCCGAGCTCTGTGGCGGCGTTTCGTGGAATTCTGCAAGATCGCCGCACCGGTCTACGCCTTTTTTCTTGCGATCGATCGTCTCTACCAGTTCTACCGTTTCGGATCGTTCACCAACACCTACGTCTCGCTTTTCGCAAAAGAGCAGCGCCTGCAGGATCCAACTCTGCCCGCAAACTTCCCGTGGAACACGCCCTTTCACGAAGGCGTTCTGGGCGGGCTCTTCAAGCCCGAGAAATCGATCTTCCTGTTTGACCCGCTGCTGGCGCTCGCTCTCGTGCTGCTGGTTCTTTTGTGGAAGCGTCTGGCCCCCGAAGTCCGCGCCTATGCCGTGACCACGCTGCTGCTCCTCGCCGGCTATATCGCCTTCTACGCGCGCTACGCGTACTGGGCGGGCGACTTCTCGTGGGGAGATCGCTACGTTTCGTCCGCCGTCCAAATGGCAGCGCTCCTCGCGGTGCCTCTGCTCGTGCGCTATCGCGCCAATCTGAGTCCCTGGATCTGGCGCGGCGGCATCGTTCTCGTCGCCGCCAGCCTCGTCATTCAGATCGCCTCGCTGGCTTTCTGGTTGCCGCTCGAGATCTACCAGATGGAGACGCTCGGCCATCCTACGTTTGTGATCGCGCTTCGCTTCAAAAACATCGCCGCCTTCGCCTTCGGCAAGATGGACGCCTGGGGCCTGAACACCGAAGCCATGACACAGGACCCATGGGACTACGTCCACATCACCACGTGGAATTTCTTCCCCTTCCTGCTGCGGAGAGTGGGAGCGGCGCCCCAGTTGGTAGTGAACACGGCGTTCACGGTCTGGGGTGTGGGTCTCGTAACATTAGCTGCGGTCTTGCGCCGACTGAAGCTGACGCTTTATCGACCGTAGGCAAGCTCAAATTTCCCGGAGTCCACCGCCCACCCGAATGTTGCAACCTCCCCATTTGCTGGTCAGTACTATAATTGCGCGCACGCATGGCTCTTAGCAGTGGCACCAAACTCGGGCCGTACGAGATTCAATCTCCGCTGGGCGCAGGCGGCATGGGTGAGGTCTATCGCGCCCTTGACACGAGACTCGACCGCACCGTGGCGGTCAAGATTTTGCCCGCGCATCTTTCTGACAACCCAGAAGCCAAGCAGCGCTTCGAGCGTGAAGCGCGGGCGATTTCTTCGCTGAACCATCCCAACATCTGCACTCTCTATGACGTCGGCCACCAGAACGGAATCGACTACCTGGTGATGGAGTTTCTGGAAGGGGAGACGCTGGCGGACCGGCTCAGTCGCGGTCCTCTGCCTCCGGAACAGGTGCTGAAGTACGGAATCGAAATTTGCGAAGGCTTGGAGAAAGCGCACAAGACGGGCGTGATCCACCGCGACCTGAAGCCGGGCAACATCATGCTGACGAAGTCCGGAGCAAAGCTGATGGATTTTGGCCTGGCCAAGGCAACCACGGCGAGCGCGGCACCAGCTTCGAGCCTCACTATGACGATATCGAGTCCGTCGGCTCAGCCGCTGACGGCGCGTGGCACGCTGGTAGGAACGTTCCAATACATGTCCCCGGAACAACTGGAGGGCACAGAAGCCGATGCCCGCAGCGACATTTTCGCCCTGGGCGCGGTGCTATACGAGATGGCGACGGGCAAACGCGCGTTCACGGGCAAGACGCAGGCCAGCCTGGTAGCGGCCGTGCTGGCTTCGGAGCCGCAGCCGATCTCGGCGGTGCAGCCGATGTCCCCGCCCGGGCTCGACCGCGTGGTGAAAGTTTGCCTGGCGAAGGATCCGGACGAGCGTTTTCAAAGCGTCCACGATCTGAAGCTGCAACTGAAATGGATTGCCGAGGGCGGATCGCAGGCCGGAGTGCCGGTTCCCGTGGCTACCCGGCGTAAGCTATCGCAGAATGCGGCCTGGAGCGTGGCGACCGTGCTGGCAATAGCCTTGGCTACTGTTGCGTTCTTGCACTTCCGTGAGAAGCCGCCCACTCCGCAGCTGCCAGTGCGTTTCCAGATCCCGGCGCCGGAAAACACCGCGCTCGGCCCCATCCTCAACCTTTCGCCCGACGGCCGCAAGCTGGCCTATAGTTCCGGAGGGCGCCTATGGGTGCATTTCCTGGAGTCCGGAGAATCCCGCGACTTAACCTCGTCGGACGGTTCACCGTTCTGGTCTCCGGACAGCCGTTTCATCGGATATCCATTCGACAACAAGCTCAAGAAGATCGAGGCCACTGGCGGTCCTTCTCAGACTTTAGCGGACTTGAACGGCGGTTGGGGAGCGGGCGCATGGAACCAGGACGGCGTGATCGTCATCGGCTCCCAGAAAGGCCTATATCGCGTTTCTGCCTCCGGGGGTGTACCCAATCAAATTACCGCCCTTGATCCTGCGCGCCAGGAGAGATCGCATTACTGCCCCTCCTTCCTGCCGGATGGGCGGCATTTCATCTACATTCGCGCCTCAATCGCGGCCGAAAAGAGCGCGATTTATCTTGGTTCCGTGGACGATAAACCGGAGCAACCGAGTTCCAAGCCTCTGGTCGCTAGCAATTGGGGGGCGGTATATGCGCCTTCATCCGATCCTGAGACCGGCTATCTGCTTTTCATGCGCGAAGGTACGCTGATGGCGCAGCCCTTCGACAATCACCGCCTGGAGCTGAAGGGGCAGGCGATGCCGGTCGCTGAGCAAGTGGGCGATAACGGCGGTGGCACCGGCGGCTACGGTGGCTTTGCGGCTTCGGCAAATGATGTACTGGTTTACTGGCGGGGTGGTGGAGACCGGCAGCTCACCTGGTACGATCGGGACGGCAAAGTTTTGGGAACGGTCGGGGAACCGGGCGATTATCGAGATCTGGCGCTCTCGCCGGATGGCACGCGCGTGGCCTACAGAAAGAGAAGCGGGCAGGCCTCAAACATCTGGCTGCTGGACCTCTCCCGAGGCGCAAGCACACGCTTCACGTTTGGTTCGACGTTGGATTCAAGCCCCATCTGGTCGCCGGACGGAAAACGCATCATCTTCAGGTCTGGAAACAGCCTGTATCAAAAGCTGGCGAGCGGCGCGAAAGATGCGGAACTTTTGTTAGAGTCCAGCGCCCAGCCGCGGGCCGACGGTTGGTCGCGTGACGGAAAGTTCCTGCTGTATGAAGTGCGCGACCCGAAAACGAATTGGGATATTTGGCTGCTCCCGCTCGAAGGTGACAAGAAGCCCATCCCGTTTCTGGTCACTGAGTTCACCGAGGGCGACGCTTCCTTTTCTCCCGATGGCCGTTGGGTAGCCTACATTTCGGATGAGTCCGGCCACCTGGAAGTCTACGTGCAGTCATTTGTCATGAACTCTGCCAGGACCGCTGTCGAGGCGGGAGGCAAGTGGCAAGTCTCAAATGGATACGCGGTTGACCCTCGCTGGCGCGCTGATGGCCGCGAGCTTTATTACAATGCTCAAAGTGGACAGATCATGGCTGTCGAAATTGCCACCAGTCCGGAGTTCAGACCCGGAAAACCGCAGCCTCTCGGATTTGCCACCGAGCGCGGGACTTCTTCGGGCACCTTCTGGGAGAACACAGCGGACGGCCGCCGTTTTCTTGTGGCGGCATCCAAGAACAACAAACCGGAGCCCTACACGGTGGTACTGAACTGGCAGGCTGCTCTGAAGAAATAGCGCCTGAAAAAATAGATTTGAAATCCTTCAGCGCCGCCGGCGCCGCCCTAGTACACCAACGCAGAGCCCCACAAAGTGCCGAATTGTTGCTGGCGTGGTAGAATGGTAGAACGTTATGGTAGACAGGTGGATAAACGTGAGCTTGAACATAAAAAACGAGGAAGCGCATCGAATGGCGCGGGAATTGGCCAGTGTCACGGGGGAGAGCATGACCGTCGCTGTCAGTGAGGCGATTCGGGAGCGATTGGAGCGCGTCCGTAGCTCGAAAAAGGAAGTGTTCGAGCGCATTATGGAGATCGCGAAAGAGTGTGGGCCACTATGGAAGGAACCCTACCGCTCGATCGACCACGGAGAGTTGTTGTACGACGAGAAAGGAATGCCGAAATGATCGTAGATTCGTCGGCCATCATCGCAATCCTGCAGGACGAGTCGGACGCCAAGGCGTTCGCCGCTGCCATTCTGCGAGATACGGTCCGCCGCATGTCCGTCGTTACGTGGGTCGAGGCGGCAATTGTGACAGACGGCAATCGAAATCCGGTGTTGAGCCGCCGCTTCGATGATTTGCTTCGCGATGTCCATATGCGAGTGGAAACTGTCACCCCCAAGCAGGCGGAGATCGTCCGTCAAGCCTACCGCGATTTCGGCAAGGGCCGCCATAAAGCGGGCCTGAATTTTGGCGATTGTTTTGCCTATGCGCTGGCCAAAGAAATGAACGAACCCTTACTGTTTAAAGGAACGGATTTCGCGCGCACGGACGTAGAAATTGAAGAAATCTGAACTACTCGACTACTCCACGGTGACCGACTTCGCCAGATTCCTCGGCTGATCCACGTCGCAGCCGCGCCGCACCGCAATGTGATACGCCAGCAACTGCAGCGGAACGATTTCCAGAATTGGCAACAGCTCTTCCGGCGCCGCCGGGACGTAGAGAACATGATCCGCCGCTTCCTTGATTTCTTCGTCGTCTTCAGTGGCCAGCGCAATCACAACGCCGGAACGCGCTTTCACTTCTTTCAAATTTGACGTCGTCTTCTCGTAGCGCTGCACCGAGCCGGGATTGTTCACGTCCCGCGTCGCAATCACCACCACCGGCAGGTTCTCGTCAATCAAGGCGTTGGGGCCGTGCTTCATTTCGCCCGCGGGATAGCCCTCGGCGTGAATGTAGGAGATTTCTTTCAGCTTGAGCGCGCCTTCGAGAGCGATCGGATAGTGAATTCCGCGTCCCAGAAACAGGAAGTCGTGCACTTTCTGGTAGCGCTTGGCCAATTCGTCACAAGCGGCGTCTTGAGCGAGAACAGTTTCCAGTTTTCCCGGAATGCGCGTCAGTTCCAGCATCGCCGCTTGCGCTTGTTCATCAGTCATAGCGCCGCGCAACTGCGCCAGATACATGGCAAAGATGTAAAGCGCGGTGAGCTGTCCCGTAAACGCCTTGGTCGAAGCCACGCCAATCTCCGGCCCAGCGTGCGTATAGATCGTGCCCGCGGCTTCGCGCGTAATCATCGATCCCACCACGTTGCAGATGGCCAGTGTCTTCGATCCTTTAGCTTTGGCCTCGCGCTGCGCTGCGATCGTGTCCGCCGTCTCGCCCGACTGTGAAATCACCAGCGTGATCGTGTCCGTCTCGACAATGGGATTGCGATATCTCCACTCGCTGGCGTAGTCCACTTCCACCGGCAAGCGTGCCAGCGACTCGATCATGAACTTGCCGGCCTGCCCGGCGTGCCAACTGGTTCCGCAAGCGATGATGTTGATCTTGCGCGCAGCCCGGAACTCGGCTTCGGTGATCTCCATCTGATCGAGAAAAATGTGGCCCGTATCCTGCGACACGCGACCCAGCGCGGTGTCGCGGACGGCGCGCGGCTGCTCGTAAATTTCCTTGAGCATGAAATGCTTGAAGCCGCCCTTTTCCGCCAGGATCGGGTCCCAGGTGACGTGCTGGATCTGCCGCCGCACCGGCCTTCCGTCAAAATCGGAAAGATGCACGCCGTCAGGCGTGACCACGGCCATGTCGCCATCGGCCAGAAAAAAAATGTCACGCGTGTGATTCAGGATAGCGGGCACATCCGACGCCACGAAATATTCATCGTTTCCCAGCCCGATCACTGCCGGAGGTCCATTTCGCGCCGCGACAATCTTGTTGGGTTCGTCGCTCGAAATCACTGCCAGCGCAAAAACTCCGGTGAGTTGTTTCACCGTCTGCCGCACCGCGTCTTCCAGCGAGGGATGCCGGCCATGACCCGAACTGGCAGAATACTTCTCGACCAGGTGCGCGATGATTTCGGTATCAGTCTCGGTCGAGAATTTGTGGCCTTCTTCAATCAGCTTTTTCTTCAGGCTGAGATAGTTCTCGACGATCCCGTTGTGCACCACCACGATCTTGCCGGTGCAGTCGCGATGCGGATGCGCGTTCTCTTCCGTCGGACGTCCATGCGTCGCCCAGCGCGTGTGCCCAATGCCGTAGGTGCCGTTCAGCGGCTTCTGCCGGATCACTTCTTCCAGGTTGCGCAGCTTGCCCTCGGCCCGCCGCAGCTGCAATCCGTCTGCGTCGCCGGCGACGGCAATGCCCGCCGAATCGTAGCCGCGATATTCCAGTCGCCGCAGCCCCTCAATAATGATGGGGACCACACTCTTCTTACCAACGTAGCCGACAATGCCACACATGGAGAAACCTCAAAGGATTCCCCGGTCCATATTTAATAGACCAGGATTACTCGAACCAGGGTTACTCAAACCAGGGTTACTCAAACCAGGATTACTCAAACCAGGATTACTCAAACCAGGATTACTCGAACCATGTTTACTCGGCCTGGAGTTACTCGGCCAGGGAGAAACGGAATTCTTCAATGACGGGGTTGGTCAGCACTTCGCGGGCGATTCGTTCGACCTCAGCCTGCGCCTCTTCGCGAGAGAGTCCCCCATCCATCGTCAGCTCGAAATATTTCCCCTGGCGAACGCTCTCCAGACCTTTGTAGCCCATCTTCTTGAGCGCGCCCTGGATGGTCTTGCCCTGCGGATCGAGAACGCTTTTCTTAAGAGAGACATAAACGTAGGCTGTCATAAAAAAATGATTATACGTGACGCTGGAGTCGAACCTCAGACCTCCGACTCGAACTTAAGGCTGAAGTCCTAGGTGCGATGTCCGCTTCTCACTGCTTCAGCTTTTCCTCAAGATCAGCCAGCGAATCTTCGAGCAGCTTGCGGTGCCGCGGATTCTGCGTGGCTGCCATCTGCTGGAGAACTCTCTGCCGCGACAGTCGAAGGCTTTCCTTCTCGCGCCAACGCGCCGCTTCTTCCGGGCTCATCGCGGGACGCGGCTTGGCCGACTTATCGCTCGCCTCGGCCTGTTGCGCCTCGACGGATTTGCTTTCCCACCCTCTGGCCACGTGGCGATTATAATTCTCCACCTCCCCACTCTCGGCTCGCGGTATGGCGTGAGCCGGCCCAACAGTAATACCACTCGACCGATTCCTGAAATCGTAACAAGCCCAAAAAAGCGTTTATTTCCTTTATTCTGTGGTTATAGTTTAATGGTTCGGGGGGCGTCCGAACAAGAATCCGCCTTTTGAGGGGGAGGCGGCTATGGGGAGTAGTATCAGTGTACCCCTCAAGCGTGCAACGCTTGCAGCTAGCTTTGCCGCGGTGCTTCTCAATCTCGGGTGCGGCTCGGGTCCTGTCTCTCCGTAATTCTTTCGGCGATCATTACCGGCATTACCCATGCCCTCCGCGCGTCGTCTTTCTCTTATCCCTTCCTTCATCCCATCGTTGTGCAGGGCTCACTCTGAACCATCAACTGGTCTCGCGGAGGGTCTCCTGCCATGGCGACTAATCCTGCTACAAGTCCCGACAATCTGATTCCTTTCGCGCGCGCCGATGCACTCACCGAGCCGGAGAAATTACTGGCTGCCTACTTCAGTTCGTCCAGCGTGGGCCTGGGCATCCTGGATAGTGGGTTTCGTTATCTCGCCGTCAACAAGGGCCTGGCGGAAATCAATGGCATACCCGCGTCCGATCACCTGGGTAAGACGGTGCGTGAAATCCTGGGAGAAGCCGCCGATCGGCTTGAGCTTCAGTTTCAACGGGTGATTGCCAAGCGCGAACCGGTGGACTTCGAGCTCTCTGCGACATTGTCCGCAAAAAAAGAAGCCGGCCACTGGCTCGTGCACTACGTCCCGATCCAGGATGCTTCCGGAGTGGTCACCCGGATCGGCGCCATCGTGGTCGAAATTACCGCTCAGAAAAAGCTGGAACAGTCGCTCAAAGATGTCGGCCGGAAACTGCGCCACGAAATGGACCGCATGCAGATGCTGTTGGACGTGAGCAGCCTCATGGCGTCGAACTGGGACCTGCAGGAGACTTTCCCGCAGATTTCGGCCCGCATTCGCCGCGTCTTGCGCCACGAGTATGCCGGCTTCGAGCTGCACGATCCCAACACCGGACTGCTCGTCCGCCAGGCCGAAGACTTTCCGTTAGGAAAAGGATTGCTCTCATCCCTGCCGATCAGCCCCCACAACAGTCCCACCGGCCGCGCCCTGCGCGAGCGCGTACCTATGATTTTCTCGAAACACCAAATCCAGGACTTTGAAGCCGAGATTGCCAAGAACTTTCTCGCGGAAGGTTTTCGATCCCTGTGTTGCGTCCCGCTGGTCCGTCCCATGGGCGCGCTCGGAGTTTTCGTGCTGGGCAGCACTCGGGCCCACGCTTTTCAGCCTGAGGACTTGAGCGTGTTAAATCAAGTCGCCACGCTGTTCGCCGTGGCTCTGGAAAACCACCGAACCGCGGACGAGATCGAAGCCCTGCGGCAGCGCCTGGCCGAAGAGAGAAAATATCTGGAAGGCGAAATCCGTTCCGAGGCCCGCTTCACTGAAATCGTCGGCGATAGTCTGGCGCTCAAGCAAGTGCTCGACCAGGTTTCAACGGTCGCTCCCAGCGAGGCCACCGTCCTGATTCTGGGCGAGACCGGTACTGGCAAGGAACTGGTTGCCCGCGCCGTTCATCGCTTGAGCCGCCGTAAAGACGGCGCCTTCATCAAGGTTAATTGCGCCGCCATCCCCACCGGCTTGCTGGAGAGCGAACTTTTCGGACATGAGAAGGGAGCCTTTACCGGCGCGATCAGCCAGAAAATCGGACGCATGGAACTCGCCGACGGCGGAACCCTCTTTCTCGATGAAGTCGGCGAAATCCCTCTCGAGCTGCAGCCCAAGCTGCTGCGCGTGCTTCAGGATCAGGAGTTCGAACGGCTGGGAAGCAACCGCACCATCAAAGTGAACCTGCGGCTGGTCGCGGCCACGAACCGCGACTTGGCCAAGGGCATGGCGGAGCACGAATTTCGCAGCGACCTCTTCTACCGGCTCAGCGTGTTTCCCATCCGCGTGCCTCCCTTGCGCGAGCGCCGGGACGATATCCCTCTGCTCATCCGCTACTTCGTTCACAAATTCGCCCAGCGCATGGATCGCCACATCGAAACCATTCCCCGGGAAACCATGAAAGCCCTGACCGAATGGTCCTGGCCGGGCAACGTTCGTGAACTCGAAAATCTTATGGAGCGTTCCGTCATTCTGAGCGACGGCAATGCCCTGCGTGTGCCGCTGGCGGAACTACGCAGCGAACCCCGCCCCGCCACTTCCCAGCCCGATCGCATCTCCGATCACAGTTTGAATAACGCCGAACGCCAGCACATTCTCCGCATACTTCGGGAAACTCATGGCGTGCTCTCTGGACCCGACGGTGCAGCACATCGCCTGGGGCTGAAGCGCACCACCCTCCAATCAAAAATGCAGCGCCTGAAAATCACCCGCCGCGACTACCTGGGTTCCTGAGCAAACATTCTGTCTGCTAGTGTCCCGTGTCTAGCCGGGTGCCCGTGTCTCTCGGGTGCCCCATGTCTCGCGCTTTTTGCGAGACGTGGGAATTCTGAGTTGTGGTTTCGTATGATCCTGCTGACCAACTACCGAATTCTGCCGTCGAGAGCGGCTGCCGGAAACGTTGCAGCGCGACGGCTAATCGGCATTTATGCCCAAGGGCCGACATCTTCCCGGAAAGGGCCCATTTTGTCTAATTTCGGAACTCGTTCCAAACAGGGAACTTCCCCCGTTTCCCAGCCCCTCCCGTTTGCGGAACACGACGTGCACAGTACCGATTCGTTCCGCCTCTGGCCGGCGAGCGTTTTTCCCCCACCTCCCCAGTAAGGCGTTTGTCCGAAACCAGCCCCGGCGCTCGCGGCCGGCTTTTTGTGGGGTGACAGAAGTGGCAGTAACGAACCGATGTCTACCGTTGAGTTCCGTCGTTTCTCCTTGCGTGGTTCAGGTTCCCCCCCTGCCCCAATCGCTGGGTGGCGTCGTCGGCAATCGCTCCAACCGCAACTTAGGTTTGGCCTCGTGGCTGCGGGAACCGACGCTACCCGGCGGATCAGGCTTCAGGGGCACGCACCGTCCCGAACTTCAACCCGACTTTCAAGCCGACGTTCAGCCCAGTCCTCAGACTCACCCGCAGGAAATTGACCCGTTCTATCTGTTTGCCTGCCACCTCGAGTGGGAGCAGCGGGAAGATTCCAGCGCCGCCTGGGAACTGCTGGCCGCCGCTCAAAGTTCGCACAGCGATACTCGTGCTCATGCCCGCGCCCTCCTCGCCAGTTCGCGCCATCTGGGAGGTCTCGGCACGAGTTCGAGTTGCGCCATCAAGAAAAAGCGGTCCGCCGCTATGGAGATAAACATGAAGGCGCCCTATGGCCTGGAGATCGTCGACGACTGTGCTGAGTGCTCGAATCCCACTTCCGGCTTCTTTTGCAGCCTCTCTCAAGCCGTTCGGCAGTCGATGAATGAGGTCAGCCACAAGAGCATTCTGCCGGCCGGGGCAATCCTGTTCGTCGAGGGCCAAAGTCCACGCGGCATGTTCATCCTCTGCTCCGGCAAAGTGAACCTTTCCACCACCTCCCGCGAAGGCAAGATTCTGATTCTCAAAACCGCGGAGGCCGGGGAAGCTCTGGGCCTGAGTGCCGCAATTTCGGGTGTGGGTTATGAATCGACCGCTGAGACTTCCACTCCCTGTCAGTTGAACTTTGTGAATCGAAAACACCTGCTCGAACTCATGCAACTGCACAGCGAGGTCGCCGCGCACGCTGCGCAGTGTTTGAGCCGCGACTACCAGACCGCCTATCGCGACATACACGATCTGGTGCTGACCCGCTCTTCCGCCGGCAAACTGGCGCGGTTGTTGCTCTCCCACTCGCCGACTCAGGGACTCGAAGACGCCGAGAGTCGCATCCATGGCGTCATGACGCATGAAGAGATGGCGCAGCGCATTGGCTCGTCGCGGGAAACCGTGACCCGGCTGTTGAGTGATCTAAAGAAAAAGCGGTTGATTCGTCTAGATGGATCGACGCTGGTGATTCGCGATCGCACCGCCTTGAAAGCCCTGGCGGTTTAGGCTTCCCCCCCGTGGGAACCGGAGGACGGTTCTTCTTTCTCTCACCGTCCTCCGGAGTTCTTCTGAACACTGCCTCGCCGGCACTTTGAGGCGGGGATGATGAATGTAGATGGGCGAATGTAGAAGTCGAATGTAGAAGTTATGTATTCCGGAACGCTGATCAACGACCTCTTCGCGGCGGTGGAACGAGCCCACCCGGAACGAACCCACCTGGAGCTTGCACACGCCAAACCAGCGTGTGCGGATTCACGCTCCCTTGGCGTGGAACCGCATGCGGACGCCTGCCATTGCGCCAGCCAGAGCTCACAGCCGGAACAGTTCCCGCAGCCGCCTGGTCTGAGCCCGGCTGACTGGAATCTCTGTCTGTTTCTTGTCGTCCATGCGCAACTGGTACGAGCTCTTGAACCACGGAACGACTTCGCGGATGCGGTTGATGTTTACCAGGTAGGAGCGGTGGGCTCGCCAAAAAAGATTCGTGTCTAAGCTGGCCAGCAGCTCTTCCAGCGTCCGGCAGTTGGATTGTCCTTCCATCCCCACCGGCCCTCCGGTCACCACCGTAATCACGCCGTCTTCGATCCACGCATAACAAATCTCGCGCTGGTCCACCAGAAACATGCGCCCCAGCGCCTTGAGCAGAATCTTCGCCGCTGGCTGCTTTTGCGACTCGATCATGCGCACCAGCGTGTCAATCTTCTCCGCCGGCAGCCCGCCCGCATCCTGCTTGGACCGCGCCTTCTGGATCGCCTGCGCCACCCGCTTCTTGTCGAACGGCTTCAATAGATAATCGACCGCATTCACTTCGAATGCCTTCACCGCATACTGGTCAAACGCCGTGGCAAAAACAATCTTTGGCAAAGTAATTTTGCGGTCGAGCAGCTTCTTGATCACTCCGAACCCGTCCAGCCCGGGCATTTGCACGTCCAGAAACACCAGATCCGGCGCATGCTCCTTGATCAGGTTCACGGCTTCGAGGCCGTTCTTACCCTGGGCCACAACCTCCACATCGTCGGTGTTCTTCAGCAGGTAGGCGAGTTCGTCACGAGCCAGTTGCTCGTCGTCCACGATCACAGCGGATAAAGCCAAAGCCATTACGTTGCTCCGGACCGGGTGCTGGGTACCCCATGTCTCGCGGTTTTTTCGAGACGTGGGATTTGGCAGCGGATGGTTGAACTGAGTATAGTGCTCCGATTTCCCCACCGCAATGCGCGGTCCATCGCCGTGGCGCTGTAGCGATAAACGAGAACTGTACATCGGAACTATCCACGGAACTATCAATGCCCTGCGGAGCCTAATGCGCTCCGAATGCTTTGCACCACGGCTTCCCAATCACCGCGCCTCGGCTGCCGGAACAGCCGCAGCGAGGGATACCACGGACTGTCCTCGCGCCCCTGCAGCCAGCGCCAGTCGGGCGCGAACGGCAGCAGAACCCAGGTTGGGATCCCGAGTGCGCCCGCCAGATGCGCGGTGGAGTTATCGATGGTGACCACCAAATCCATGGCCGCAATCTGCGCCGCAAACCGGTCGATGTCGTCAAACTGATTCACCGAGCGATCGATGAGCAGCGGCGCTCCGACTGCCGCAGCCTCGTTCTCCAGGGCCGCATGATCCCCATATTGCAGACTGATCCACCGGATATCGGGCTGGGCCAGCGACGGAGCAAAGAGCAGAGCGAAGAGGGGCGCCAGCAACGACAGGTCGATGGAGCGGGTGCGCCCGGTTTTCCGATTGTTGGTGTACCAGGCCAGCCCAACCAGTCGTCTGCCATCCGCATAGCGGGCGCGAAAGCGCTCGCGCTCCGCCGCATCGGCAATCAGGTATGGCGATGTGGTAGCGGCAAATGCAGTGTGCGTCGCCCGAAACAGCCCCGGCAAACTTCCGCAGGGCAAGTGCGCTGCCACCTGGTGTTCCGCGATCTGGGGTTCCGCAAACTGGAGTTCCGGATCGCACCCCGGATCACTGCCGGAGCCATGACTGGAGACCACTTCAACATTCGCGCCGGAAAAGGACCGGGAGAAAAGTGGCTTGAGCCGGGCATCGCAATCCAGTATGCAGCGGTTGCCGGTGCGGATCGCATCCGGAATCAATCCCGCGAACATAATTTCGTCGCCGACCCCTTGCTCCCCCCAAATCAACACCTGTCCCGTCGCCAGTTTTTCTCCGCTCCAGAGCGGTTGCGGATAAGCTCGCATCGGCGGAGTGTGCTCTTTGGTTTGCCAGCGTTTCTCATAGTTGCGCCAGCCCGCGGCGAATTCTCCCTGCAGCAGTTGCGCCAGCGATTCGCTGAACGCGGCTTCGGCAAAGTCCGGTTGCAAAGCCAGCGCCGCTCGATACCGCGCCGATGCTTCATCCAGCTTGCCCAAGCTATGCAGCACGCTTCCCAGGCTGAAGTGAGCCTTCTCGTAATCGGGTTTTGCCGCCAGCGCCTGCTCATAACAGGTAATCGCCTCTTCCAACTTGTCCTGCGCCTGCAGTGCGTTTCCCAGGTTATGCAGGGCTTCGTACTTGTCCGGTTCGATGGCCAGCGCGTGTTCATAGCGCGTCACGGCCGCTTCGAGTTTGCCCTGCGCCTGGAAAATGTTGCCCAGGTTGTAATGCGCTTCACACAGATTCGGCTGCAAAGCCAGCGCCCGTTCATAGCACCCTGCAGCGCCCTCCAGCTTTTCCTGGGCCTGTAGCACGGTTCCCAGGTTGTAATGCGTTTTGGCTAAATCCGGTTGCAGCGTCAGCGCGTGTTCGTAACAGAGCGCCGCTTCGCGCAGGTTGCCTTGGGCGTGGTAGATGGTGCCCAGGTTGGAATGGTAAGCGCCTTGCGTCGGGTTGATCGCAATCGCTTCGCGGATTAGCGCAATCGCAGCCTCATGACGCCCGGCTTGATACGCGATCATCCCCAGCAAATGCAGGCTGTCGGCGTGACGGGAGTCAATTTCCAGAATCTGCCGATAAGTCCGCTCGGCCTCGGTCAGTCGCCCGGCCTGGTGATGGCGCAGAGCGCTAGCCAACATTCCCGGAATCACCGAGGATGGCGCGCGTCTCGCCGGCGCCACTGGTGGCTTGATAGGTTGCCAGGCGAATGGATATCGCTGGCGCTTCATGCTGACTTCGAAAAGATTAGAGCGGTTTTAGAAAGCAGGCGCTTCATGCATCGGCGTGAATGCAATCAGCGGTCCAAAAAGTAAAGACCTTAGATGTGGGCTGTGAACCGGCTTTCGCGGATGAAGTTCGCAGATAAAGTTCGCGGCGAGACCGTGCGGACGTCCTCTGTGCGCCTCTGTGTCCTCTGTGGTGAAGGGTTTGCGGTTTTTTCTTACTGCTGCCTCTGCATCATCCCGCCCATATCCATCTTGGTATAGCCCGCCGGAATTTCGAACAAACTCGCCGGCTGAGTCCCTTCCTGAATATTGTGCAGTTCCCAGCCCGCATTCTTGCCCTGCCACTTCACTGGAAAGCGCAGCTTCGGATCAAGCCAAACATCGCCCGTATCCCCGTTCGCGTTCGTAGACTCGTACTTGACCGTGCTGCGCCCGTTTACGGTTTCATTGCCGACTTTGTGACAGCTCCCGCCCTTGTTCTGCGCCAGTTGCATCCAATCCGAGCAAGCGGCCTCGACGTCGCCAGTACGGAAGAAGTTGTAGGCAGTCCGCTGGCCGCCCGTCTGCGCGGACATTTCCATATACATGTGCATTTGATCCATGAACACGGTCGTGGTTTGCGTCGCCAGATTGATAATCACGGCACCCCCGCCCCTGGGGTCCTTCTTCGCCGATTCAAACCGCACTTTATCTTTGGAGAAATACATTTTGCCATTGGTGGGATGGTCAGGTTTCTGCATATCCACCATCTCGGCGGAGAACTCGGTCTGCGCCATCGCAAAACTCGCAGCCAGCAAAAATACGATCAAGCACGAAGTTCGCAGCACCTTCCGCATCATCAGTCGAAGCATGTCAGTCTCCTTAAAATACGTTCGCTCGTCACCTGATCGTCATGCCCCAGGAAAACGCGGGCCAAGGATAACAGAAGTCGACGCCCGGCCGGATTCATTTCCTCCCCGCCTAGAGCGCCCCGTAGAAAGCGGCGTGGAAGTGCCGAGGAGAGTGCCGTGGAAGAGCGGCCCTTTAGGGCCGCGAAAAGCTCCTCGAAGAACTCAGGCTTCAGCCCCCGCGCTGCCGACGACTCAACCATCGGGCCGTACCCACGTTCCGTTACACGACGCTTTCCAACGCCAGCGCCATGCCCATGCCGCCGCTCACGCACAGCGTAGCCACGCCACGCTTCGTATTGCGTTTCATCATCTCGTGCAGCAGCGTCACCGTGATGCGCGTCCCCGTACACCCAATGGGATGTCCGAGCGCAATCGCCCCGCCATTCACATTGAGTCGGTCGCGATTGAAATTCAACGTGCGGTCGCAGGCCAGCACCTGCGCCGCAAACGCCTCGTTCAATTCAATCAGCCCAAACTCATGCAGCCGGAGATTATGTTTATCTTCCAACTTGCGCAGCGCCGGAACCGGCCCTATCCCCATCGTCCGCGGATCGACCCCCGCCGATGCGACCGCGACAATCCGCGCCAGCGGCTTCAAATTGTTCGCCCGCACGAAATGTTCGTTGGCCACGACCACCGCCGCCGCCCCGTCGGTAATCCCCGAAGAATTTCCTGCCGTGATGGTGCCAGTGTTCTGTCCGGCCTTCGAAAACACCGGCGGAAGTTTCCCCAACTTCTCCATGCTCGCATCCGCAAACGGATGCTCATCGCGCGCAAAAACCGTCGCCCCTTTTTTCCCTTCGATCGTCACCGGAACAATCTCGGCGTCAAACCGTCCCGCCGCAATCGCTCGCGCCGCCCGCGCCTGCGACAGCAGGGCATATTCGTCCTGCTCCTCACGCGTAATCTTGTACTGCCCGACCAGCACCTCGGCCGTCTCGCCCATCACCATCTTGGCCAGCGGACAAAAAAATCCATCGCGATACATCCCATCCACCATTTCCTGATTGCCCAGCCGATATCCCCACCGCGCCCCGTCCAGATAATAAGGAACCCGCGACATCGACTCCGTCCCGCCCGCCAGAATGCAGTTCGCGTCGCCCACCAGAATCGCCTGATACGCCAGCGCAATCGCCTTTATCCCCGATGCGCAAGCCTTGTTCACCGTAAACGCCGGAACTTCCTCGGGCACGCCAGCGCGCACCGAAATCTGCCGCGCCACATTCGGTCCCCCCCCAGCCTGCCGGGCGTTGCCAATAATGGTCTCGTCAACCTGCGCCGCCTCGACCCCAGCCCGCTCCATCGCAGCCTTCGCGGCAACCACGCCCATGTCCGCCGCAGTCAGCGAAGCTAGCGATCCCCCAAACTTCCCAATCGGAGTCCGCACACCCGAAAGAATATAGATCCCCGGCAAACCGCACCTCCAAACGCTTGAGTCTAGCAGGAGAAGAGTTTAAAGTTCCCCGCATGCGCTGCCAATCGTGGATCGCGATCTCCCTCGCCGCCTTCCTGTTGCCGACCGCCGTTCACGCCGAAAACCCAGTCAGCGAAGTCAAGAAAGCCGTGGAGCATATCACCCTCGATCAGGCTGGAACGAAACCGTTTCATCTGAAAGCGGTGCTTGCGCCGAGCTTCGAGCGCGATAAAGACTCAGGTCGAACCGGCGAAGTGGAAATATGGTGGGAGTCGCCTACGCGGTGGAGACGAGAACTGCGTTCGCCAAATTTTCATCAGATCGAAGTCGTTGATGGCGCTCGCGACTGGCAGAAAAATGAGGGTGATTTCTTGCCGGAGTGGCTGCGCGAGATCGCTGTGGAGTTGATCCGTCCAGTGCCGCCACTTGATCAGGTGCTGGAACAGGTAAAGAAAGCTGAGGTGCGGCCGCTAATGGGACAGATCAACATAAGCTGGACCACGACCACCGGCACCGCCGAGGTTCCAAATATTGTGCGCTCCGGAGTCGCTCTGCGCGAAAGCAGCGGAGAGTTGCTTTATGCCTATGGATTTGGGTGGGGCGGAGGCTTCAAGGACTATCAGAGCTTCCGTGGGCGAATGGTCGCTCGCAACGTAAGCTGGGGCTCACCCGAAGTTACGGCGAGAGTGACCACGCTTGAAGATCTTGGGGCCGTTTCACCTGACTTTTTCAATGCCAGCGCGGAGGGAGGAGCCGCGCAGCCGCTCCGGACAGTTCTGCTTGACGAGACTTCTCTGCGGAAGAACCTGCTACCCGAGGCCCCGGCGGCGTGGCCGTCGGTTCAAGACGGCTCCCTCGAAGGCAACGTCACCACCGACGTCGTTATCGATCGTGAAGGGAAAGTAAGAGAGTTAAACTCGATCATCTCAGAAAATTCCGGTATCAACGACGCGGGCCGTCAGCGAATCCTGGGCATGCGGTTCAAGCCATTCCTAGACAGCGGCGTGCCGGTTCAGGCCATGTCGCAGATCACCGTGCCCTTCAAAACTGTGCGTCCGGCAGGTGTCGAGACCTTCGAGAGCGCTCGCACTTATTTCGAGAACGGCAGGAAAATCAGCTTTCTCGCCGCTGGTAGCGACAGACCTTATGTCCTCCGCGCGGAGTTCGGCGCTAAAACTAGCGAGGGAAGCGTAGAACAAGGTCACTACGAAGACACATGGCTGAGCAACAGCCAGTGGCGAAGGGAAGCATCCATTGGCAAGAGCCGCTACGCCCGGTGTAGAGACGGAGACAAGCGCTACGAACTGGCCGAGGGCCCGGATGTGAACTTGCTCCGCTTTGTTCTGAAAACGCTAGAGCCGATTCCCGCCACGGACACGTTTGTAGAGTCCGACTGGAGAATCAAACGAGATTCGGTCGGCAATGTCCGGGCAATCCAGGTGTTGGCCGGCTACGAGAGCCCAGAAGGCCAACTCGATCCCGAACAGGCGCGCGGCTATTGGTTCGACGACTCCGGCGTGCTGCTGAAGACTTACCTCAGCGGAGTCGAAACCGAGTGGTCGGATTTCGAAGACTTCGGTGGCCTTAAGGTCGCCCGACATGTTGACCTGCGCAAAGACGGGAGGCTCGCGATGCGAATCCACGTCACTGAAGTCGTCCCCGCAGGGACCGGCCCTTTCAAGACTGAGGGGCACGAGTGGCAACGCGCTTTCACCGCCGAAGAGAGATAGAGGTTAGCAAACAAAAAAACAGGCATGAAGAGCCTGATGCTCAAATGCTCGCGATCAGTTGATAAGTCTTGGCACGGGATTCCACAATCCTCTTCCGGCCATGGCCGGGATTGGGCACGTACCGTGTGCGGAGCAGGCCGAAAGATTCCAGGAGATTGATGTCGCGGCTGACCGCGCGCGGGTTGCGCTTCAGCGTGCCTGCCAAAACCGATACCGGAGTCGCTCTCTTACTGGCACGAAGCACGCGCAAACGCTCGGCCGACAGCACCTTCATCATTTCGCCGGCATTCTCGAAAGCGATCACCAGTTCGCCATCCAACTTCTCGCCCCGATCCAGCTTGCGGGCATGCGCGCGGGCGCGATTGAAGAAACCGTCGACCCCGTCGGTGACCACGCGAATTCTAGCTTCCTTGCTCATCTTCGTTTCTCCATATCTCGGTCAGTTCCCGTCGAAACCGGTCCAGCAGCGCTTCGTATCCAGGAAAATCCACGGAAGAAATCTTCCCCATGAAATGACGATGGTGACGCCCATGGCTGTTGTCGTACCCAAGTACCCGGCCGTTATCGGGTCCGCAAATGCGCGGATTGATATAAGCCAGACTGTACTTCACCACTTCGGTGCCACGCTGGATAATCTCTTCTTTCACAATCGCCCCTCGCCGCTTACCCGTCAAATGACCAATGTTGACCGTCGATGTGACTGGCACGGGGTTCTTGGGCTTCTTCCCCACAGAGTCATTCTATCACAGATAGGACATCGTATGTTCACTCTGTATCGAGTAGCCTCTTGCCATTCCGCCTAACCTCCGGCATAATAAGAGTTTGCCTCGATCTCACCGGACTCTTCCGGAACAAGGATATAAGACCTGTGTTAATGATCCGTCTGGCGCGCCGCGGTGCGCGCAAACAACCGCACTATCGCATTGTGGTGATTGAGAAAGAACGCGCCACCAACGGCCGTCCGGTGGAAGTGGTCGGGACCTACAATCCCCGCACCAATCCCGCCAGCGTCGAACTGAAGCGCGAGCGCGTCGAGTACTGGGTGTCGAAGGGCGCTCAAATGTCGGAGCGCGTGAACAAACTGTTCTCGAAAGCTCCGGCTCCGGCCACCGTCGGCTCCGCCGCCTAAACCCGCAACGCTTTCCGGGAGGCGCGTCACCAGCGGTGCAGGTTGGAACGCGCGAGATGCGGAGCGCACGGCACGGGCACGACTTTTAGTCGTGCCGTTAGCGGTTCCGGATGACCGCGGCTTTAGCCGCTGAGGGCCGCTTCCTCAATCGTTTTAATTTCATCGCGAGAATGCAGACTTATGACTGAGCCCTCTGGAGATGTGCGCGCTCTCGTTGAGCTGATCGCCAAGTCGCTGGTCGATGCTCCCGACGAAGTTTTCGTCGAGAAGTTCGACGATGACGTCATCGAACTCGAAGTCGCCGAAAGCGACGTAGGCAAGGTCATCGGGCGCCAGGGCCGCACCGCCCGCGCCCTGCGCGCCCTGCTGAGTGCCGCTGGCCATCGCGCGCACAAGCGTTACACGCTCGAAATCCTCGAGTAGGGCCGGATCGTGAGTTCTGCATCACACGGCGAGTTCATTACCCTGGCCCGCGTCGTAAAGACGCAGGGCCGGCACGGCGAGGTCGCTGCAGAAATGCACAGCGACGTTCCAGGCCGTTTCGCCGCAGGCATGAAACTGTTCGCGCTGCCGAAGGCAGTGGATTTGAAATCGCAAGCCGCGCAACGAGAACTGGAAGTCGAAGAGTTGTGGCCGCACAAGGGCCTGATCGTTCTGAAGTTTCGCGGCGTCGATTCCATGTCCGACGCTGAGTTGTTGATCGGATCGGAATTGCAGGTTCCGAGCGTCGAACGCGCGAACCTGGAACGCGGCTGGACTTATGTCAGCGATCTGATTGGCTGTAAGGTTCTCGATCGTGGCCGCAGAATCGGCCGTATCGAAGATGTTCAGTTCGGAGCCGGCGAGGCGCCGCTGCTGATTGTGACAAACGATGCGGGAAAGAAGTTTGATGTGCCTTTCGCCGAAGCGTACTTGTTGGGTGTAGATCTGGAAGGTGTCGACATAGCGCAGCGGCAAGTGCGCATGAATCTTCCCGAAGGCATGCTGGAAATTAATGCCCCGATCACGGCGGAAGAAAAGCAAGAGCAGCAGTCGGAAAGAAAGAAAAGACGCTAGAGTTTCCTCTGTGATCTCTGCGTCCTCTGTGGTTAAAGGTTTAGGTTTTAGGGTCCAATGAAAGCCGATATCCTGACGATTTTCCCCGGCTTCTTTCAAGGACCGCTGGATCACGGCATCACCCGCCGGGCCTGCGAGATGGGCTTGGCGAAAATCGAAGTCCACGACTTGCGGCAGTTCACGCACGACCGGCACCGCACCGTGGACGACCGCCCTTTCGGCGGCGGCGAGGGCATGGTGCTCAAGCCGGAACCGATCTTTGATTGTTTAGAACCGCTCGGGCTTTCGTCCCGGGAGCAACGGCTGTCTGGCGCTGTTAAGCAATGCGTGATTTTGCTTTCGGCGCAAGGCCAGCGCTTCACGCAAAAGATCGCTGCGGAGTTGGCCACGCTCGATCGTATGGTCCTGATTTGCGGCCGCTATGAAGGCGTGGACGAGCGCGTCGCCGATTTTCTCGCCGACCGCGAGTTGTCGATCGGCGACTACGTGTTGAGTGGCGGCGAACTGGGCGCAGCCGTAATCATCGAGGCGGTCATGCGGTTGCTGCCGGGTGCAGTCGGCAACGAAGCTTCAACGCGGCAAGAATCATTCTCCGGGCAGAGTTTGGCGGAGCAAGCACAGGCGGAGGCGCAAGTGTATGGTCCGGCGGATTCGACCTGCGGTTCCGGCGGATTGCTTGACTATCCGCACTACACGCGCCCCGCGGATTTTCGCGGGATGCCTGTACCGGAAGTTCTGCTGAACGGCGATCACCAGGAAATCCGCCGCTGGCGACGGCAGCGAGCTCTGGAAAAAACGCTGCGCAACCGTCCGGATTTGCTCGAGGGCGTGAAGCTCGGTGACGAAGACGCAAAGATTGTGGCGCGGATCAGACAAAATGGAACTAAGTGAGTCAGCTGCTGAGCCCAAGATGGGTCACTGTCAGATCCACGGTGACAGGCGAAAGGCGTACGTTTGCGATCACCTGCTACGTGGATCGCGGCAAGGGTTTTTCACTGCCGATGAACCGGAAGATCCGCACCCAGACGCCTGGTGCTCCGCATGCGACCAGATTCGAGCGGCTCATGGAAGCGCCGACGGTGAGTGGAATGAGAGAAGCGGGGCCCTGATTAAGGTCAGGCTTGTGTGCGGAGGCTGCTATGAAGAGATCAAAGCCAGAAACGTTCTAGTAGTCTCGTAACGAGAAATCACGATTTCAGAATCAAGAAGGATAAAACGACAATGTCAAACTTAATCATCGAAAAGCTGCTGGCCAAACAGAAACGCACAGAAGTCCCCGCATTTCACCCCGGCGACACCATCCGTGTCCACGTGAAGATCAAGGAAGGCGAAAAGGAACGCGTGCAGGCCTTTGAAGGCGTGGTCATCAAGCGCGACAACGGACCGCAAGCCAGCTTCACCGTGCGCAAGATCAGCTTTGGCCAGGGTGTGGAGCGTATCTTCCCCGTCCACGCCAAGGTCATCGACAAGGTCGAAGTGCTACGCTCCTCAAAAGTGCGCCGCGCCCGCCTGTTCTACCTCCGAGGACTGAGGGGCAAAGCCGCCCGCCTGCGCGACGTGGAAAAAAGTTAGAGTTGTTCATGTGGCCGGGTGGTATGGGGCCGGGTCGGAGCTTGCCCTGAGCGGAGTCGAAGGGACCCGGCCATGCCGAGCGTAGCTCGGCTTGATTTTCGTTCGGTGGTTCGGCAGTTATCCCGCCACCGCCAGCGGTTCCCGCACTACTTCCACCTCGACGAACTCCTCGACTCGCTTGGTCCGCAGCTTGCTTAATACATAGCTGAGCAGTGGACGGTCACCCCGTCGGATCTGCTGAAACTCCACGCCCATGCCGAGATTGTTGACCAGATATTTCACCTGCGCCTTTACCGCCACGCGGATGTCGAACATGTTCAACATCAGCCGGAAGTCGGTTCCGGGCCGCAGGATTTCTGTGCCCGCGATGCGCGCGCCATATTCGGAAATCTGCTGCACCTCGCCGGCCACGCGCTGCACGCCGTCAATCACTTCCGCCTGCCCCTCGACGTAGAATCGCGGCCGCCGACGCCGATTGGAATTGTCCTGCTGCCCAAAGGCGCGGCCCGCTCGGCGCAGCGATCTGTTGAGCGAGCCGTCCAGAATGACGGGCTGGTACTGCTCTTCGATCTGCATTTGCCGCAACTCATCATCCCAAGGCGTTCTGCCGTCGATGCACTGCACCGAGAACTGCCCGCGCAGCGAGGACGCCGGATCGCCCGCCCACACCACCTGGCAAATCGCCTTGTTGCGCCCGCGCTCCACCGTCACCAGGTCGCCCACGTTCACCGGGCGCGCGCTGAGCAACCGCGCACCGTGGGGATGAATGTCATACGTGCAGGCCATCTCCGTGGGGCCGCGACCTTGCTGACCGGCCAGGCTCCAGCGCACTGGCAACGCCAGGTGCACGGCCTTGCCCGTCAGCAGGCCCTCTTCTGGTGACGTGTTGGTTTTGCTATCCAAAACTGTTTCCTGCTTTTGAGTTCAACTCGTGGAGTTCAATTCGTGGAGTTCAACTCGCTGAGTTCAGCTGAAGAAAAGTTACCAGTACATGTCCGAACGGACAATGTACGTACGTAATCAAAGTCATGGTTACTGCCTGGCGTTACCCGCGTGGGGGAGGACTTGGCCCGCGCGTGCCAGCGGCTCGGAAGCTCAAGAAGTGAAACTACCCTTGCACGAATCAGCGCGCTCGACGAAGATGGTCAACAATCCAGTGTCTGTGATGAAGTCACCGCTCGCACGAACGCTGTCACCCTCCGCGGCCAAACTGCGGCTGCTGAAGAAGCTGCGCTGCACGCTGCGCTATGAAAAGAAGGCTTGGGCTGCGGGAGCGCGGCTGGTGGCAGGCGTGGATGAAGTGGGACGCGGCTCGCTGTTCGGCTGCGTAGTTGCTGCGGCGGTGATCCTCGACCCGGCGTACCGGGTGCGCGGGTTGCGCGATTCGAAGTTGCTGCCGCCGGAGCGGCGTGAGGTGCTGGCCGAGCGCATCCGCGAGCACGCCTTCGCCTGGGCCGTCGCGGCCGTCGATGTGGCGCGCATCGACCAGATCAATATTTATCATGCGTCGCGGCTGGCGATGCGGGAAGCAGTGATGCGACTTGCGCCTGCCGCGGACCACTTGCTGGTTGATGCTATGCGCCTGGACTGCGAGCAGCCGCAAATTCCTATTATTCATGGCGATGCACTCTCGGCCTCGATTGCGGCCGCGTCGATCCTGGCGAAGGTGGAGCGCGACCGCATGATGTGCGAGTGGGACGCGGTGTTTCCCGCTTATGGGCTGGCTTCGCACAAGGGATACTGCACGCCCAAACATCTGGCCGCACTGCGCGAGTTTGGTCCGACGCCGCTGCACCGGCAGTCGTTCGCGCCGGTTTGGCAGAATCCGGTGCCGCAGGAGGCGTTCGCTTTTATGGGCGAGGACGTTCAGGAGGACGTAAGGCCTGAGGATCTGGCAGGTTAGAGCGAGTGAAGTAAAATTTACCCAATGTTCCTGCGGGAACATTTTGAGGTACAATGCTGTACAGACATTTTCATACGTATACAACTAAAACCAATGGAGACAGCGAGTTATGAAGACTGCATCTTCCCGTTCGAAGCGGCGCCGCGCCCCGGCGGCAGGGCGTCGTCGTAAACCCATCAATCTGCGCGCTTTAAAGGACGAGAAAAAACGGGTGTCAGGAGCGTTGCACGCGATGAGGATCGCGGACTTCTATAAGCCGCTGAAAAAGCCGGTTACGCTGCGGCTGGATGCCGACGTGATCGCGTGGTTTAAGAAAGACGGACGGCGATATCAGACGCGCATCAATCAGGCACTGCGGAAGGTGATGGAGCGGGAGTTGAAAGCTCAGTAAGGCGGGACAGCTCCGTGCGGGACCGCGCTGGGGTGGGGAACCCGTCGATTCACGGTGACCAAAAGCAGATTCCTCGCTCACTCTCGCCGGTTTCACCGCTCCGAGTGGCTCGGAATGACAATGTTTGATGATCAATGTTTATGGTGTGAGGGCGGAGTTGAGTTCGTTGAGCAGTTTGGTATTTTCTTCGAGGGCGCGGTGGAGGATTTCGGCTTGCTGTTTGGCGGTGGGCCAGTCCTGGGCCTCGACGGTTTCGGTTAGTCCCGGTAGTTCGAGGTGGGCGTAGGTGAATCTTGCGCCGTAGAGGATGTGTTTGAACCAGGGGCGGCCGGGGATGCCGTCGGGATTGAGCCAGTTGCGTTCGACCTGCATCATGCCGTGATTCAGGGTTGAGGCGAGTTTGGGATCGATTGGGCCGGTGGCTAGGGTGCGAGTTAGGGAGTCGTTGAGTTGTTTGCCGGCGGATTCGAAGTTGGTGATGGCTTTTTGAATGTCGCTGAGATCCAGAGGGTTGGATGCGGTCCCGGATGGGGCGCAAGTGGCGCAATCTTTCGTAGGGTCCTTCGCGCCGGCTTCGCCGCCGCTCAGGATGACATTGTTTTTGCTGGCCAGGTCATTTACGAACTGGCGGACATTCGCTGCGTAACTCGCGAAGTCGAAGGGGAGCAGGTCGGCGTTCGCGAGCCGCAGGGCGGTCACGCCCCAGAGTTGCGACATCAATGTGTGATAGCGGTAGCCGGGATCGCCGAAGTGGTTCATCCAGTAAAAATCGTCGTAGCCGGAATGGTAGACGCCGTAGTCTCCGTCGAACTGCAGGCCGATGACGGGCATGCCGACGAAATTTAGAAATACCGTGTGATCGGAGCCGCTGCCGATGCGGGTGTCGGCGAGAGTGCCGTCGTTCACGCCGGAATCGTTCATCTGGCCGGATTGATGGCCTTCTTCTTTTTCGCGCGCGGCCGTGGCTTTCCACGCGTCGTAGAGACTTTTGCCTGAGGGATCCTGCAAAGTGCGCGTGGTCTCGACCAGCATGGGAGCTAGCGAGGCGACGGCCTGGCCGTGGAAGTTCGGGCCGCTTGTGGCTTCGTCGACGTTGATGTAGGCGACGGCTTTGGCGCGAAGCTCGTCGGCGAATTGTTCTCCCCATTCGGTGGAACCGGTGAGGCCGATTTCTTCGCCGTCCCAACTGCAGATGACGAGCGTGCGGCGCGGGCGCATGCCTTGTTTCGCCAGTTGGCCGAGGGCGCGCGTCAGCTCCATCATGGCGGCGGTGCCGCTCGAGGGATCGACGCCGCCGAAGGCCCATGCGTCGCGATGGTTGCCGAGCACGACCCATTCGTCGGGGAGTCCTGCGCCGCGGATGCGGCCTTCGACCACGTAGTAGGGCTGCGTTCCGTTGTCCATTTCAATTTTCAGATGAACTTTCACTTTTTCACCGCCAAAGCGATAGGGAAAACCGAGGCCGCCTTGCCATGATTCTGGAGCAACGGCGCCGTCCATGTTTTCGAGCAGGGGCTTGGCGTCGTGCCAGGAGAGAGGCAGGGCCATGATTTTTGGTGCGGACGTTGCCTGCTCGATGGGAATGCGTTTTGCGCCAGGGACTGAGGCCCAGCCGGGAGTTTGCGGGTCGCCGGGGACTATGAAGTCATAGGTGATGGCGCCGCGCTGAATTTTATATTCGGGACCCCAAGGGCCGTCGGGATCGACTTTGCCTTTTTTGTAGCCGTCTTCGGCGGGATCGCTGTAGATCAGGATCGCGGCTGCGCCTTCGCGTTGGGCGGTGAGCGCTTTGAATCCGCGATAGCTGTAGGGGTTGGAATAGCGCACGAGAACAATTTTGCCTTTGACGCTGATGCCGTTTTTGCGCAGCAGTTCGTAGTCGTCGGGATTGCCGCTGTGGGCGTAGACGACGGGTGCGGTGACTTCACCGGAGATTGACATGCCGAGCCAGGCGCCGGAGATCGCGGGGTTCTTCGAATCATCGTCGCCCGGGAGCGGGGTTTCGCGGAGGAGCGCCGTGTAATGCGTGGGAGCGATCATTTCCAGCGACGCGCTTTTGGGATTGGTGCCGTAGACGTCGTAGCGGCGGATGATTACGTCTTCGAGTCCCTGCTTTTTCCATTCGTCGCGAATGTATTCGGCGAGTTCATTGTTGCGTTTCGATCCGGCGACGTGGGGTTCCTGGGTGAAGATGCGGTGCTGACGGCGTTCTTCGTCAGGAGCGGGGATGGATTTGAATTTGGTTTCGATGGTGGTTTCGCGGGCGGCGGAGGTTGGGGTGAAGCCGAGGATGGTTTGGGCGCGGACGGATGCGCAGCAGACGGTCAGCAGGGCGATCGTTGAATAGGTAGTGGCACGGGGGAGGTTCATGGAGTCGGTTGGATTTTCGATGCAAAGACTACCACAGGGGCTGAAGCCCGGCCATCGTCGGGAGCTAACGCGGCGCTGAAGCGCCGCTCTTCCACGGTTGTGTCAGCACGGTTGCATCAGCTGCTCTTGGAACGGTGCTGTCGGCGAAAGGCACGGTGCTGCGTACCGTGACCGGGCCAGAGGGCCCGGTCCCACACGATCAACGTCAAGACCGACATCACTTTGCTTTCAGGATTTCTGTCAGCAAGTCCGGCTTGGAGTCGTCGCGGACCAGGTGGGGATATTTTTCGCCACCGTGGTAGTCGATCTTGTACGTGTTGTAGTAGTCGGTGTTTTCGACCAGCAACTCGATGGACCTGGAGCCGTCTTTCCCGGCTTTCAGCGCTTCGCGGAGCACGTCGGGGGAGAACTGGCGGCCGTTCACGGCGATCAGCTTCATGCCGGGGCCGATGCCGGCCTTCGCCGCGGGCATGCCTTCGACGGTATCGCCGATGCTGCCATCGCTGCTGAGCACCAGGCCGAGGGAGTAAATGGCGTTTACGGAACGGCGCGAGGCGCTGTCCATATCAGACGGGGTTTCGTTGTATGCGACCTTCCATCCGCTGCCTTCGATGCCGCCGAGAGGTGCGCCGGGGCCGTGATTAGTGAGGCGCTCGGTCCAGAAGCCGCGCCAGTCGTAGGGTGCGACCTGGTTCAACGTGTTGACGACGTCGTCGAAGGTGTACGGTTTGACCATCGGAGCGGTGCTGGGCGCGCCGTGGAAGAGATGGCAGAAATCGTCGATGGTCTTCGCCCCGTTGGTTTGCTGGCGGATGATGACGTCTGCCCAGAGCCAGTTCAGCGTGTCTTCATCATAGAAGTCAGTGCTACGGCGCCAGGATTCCCAGGCGCGAGGAGAGAAATAAAGTTCGGGGGCGGCGTCGGCGGTGTCCTGCAGGTTGCGCCACTCGCGGCCGGGCGTGTGATCGAGGAAGGCGGCGGTGAGCGCGAGGTCGTCGCGATCCTGATCGGCGGTCAGCAGACCGCTGCGCGAGGTGAGCACGAAGCCGAGATAGTTGGTGAGGCCTTCGTAGACCCAGAGCAGATCGTCCTGCATAGGCTGCTGGTAGTCGGGTGTAGCGAGGCCGGCGGGGCGGCGGAATTTTCCGTTCCAGGAGTGAACGTATTCGTGGGGCAGCAGGCTGGCCGACTGTTTGCGCGGGCCGTCGTCGACCAGGGCGCGCTCACCCACGCGGCTGTCGTCGGATTCGTGATGTTCCAGGCCGAAGTGGGCGACGTGATCGCTGAGCGTGTAGAGGAAATGGTAGTCGCGGTAGTGGTGCGCGCCGAAAAGTTTCTGGGCCTGATCGACCAGACTCTTGTAGTGATCCCATACTTCGGGTGGGGCGTCGAGCGCGGCGGCGCTGTCGGCGGCGATATCCATTTCGGTAACGGGATCCTGGGCTAGTGGGACGACCTTCAGAAATTCTCCCGTGATGACGGGAGAATCGACCAGCGTGGTGAGAGAAACGGTGGCGAATTTGATTTCGTTTCCACTTTGGCTGGTGACGGGAAGCGGAGTGCCAAACTTCCAGCCTTCGGGAAGCTTCAGGCTGGCGGAGTAGTTGATGTCATCCGACTTGTAACCTTTGGGGTAGAGCAGAACCTGGTTCCAGCTGATGATCGCCAGCTTGTCGGTGGCGGAGGAACCGGCGGAGAATCCGCCTTCGAAAGTTGCGGGAGAAAGAAAGTCGAGCTCGGCGGAAACTTCAGTCACGCCTGCGGGGACGTCGACGTGGAGAGTGAAGCCGTCGAGCAGATCGCGGCGCCATTTCAGAGGCTTCCCAGCGGCAAAGGATTTCAGGCCTGCGAGATCGATGACCGGGCCGTCGGGGGCGTGCTCGCCGGGGATCCACTTGGGGTAATAGAGGGTGAGGTCGCCGGAAGTGGCGGGAATTTTCAGGGTGGCGTGGAAGATTTTGCGGGGCGCGGTGGTGGCGTCGACGGCGATGGTGACGGTGGGCGGAGTGGCGGGTGCTGTCGCGGCTAACCCGGAGACTGTCAGGATTGCGATGCAGACTACTCCCAAGGTTCTGGAGAGTTTCATTGTTCTGGGGCCCTCATTATTTTTTGTGAAGCGAATGACACTCGATGCGAATTGAAACTATAGCAGCCGGGGAGTGCGGTGGTACAGGGAAGCGCACACGCTGCTATGATTCCGCAGATGTCGCGGCGCGGAAAATTTATTACCTTCGAAGGGCTGGACGGAACTGGCAAGAGCACGCAGATGCGGAAGCTGGCGGCGGTGGTGCGCGCGGCGGGACACCGGGTGGTCGAGACGCGCGAGCCGGGCGGGACGCTGACCGGAGAAAAGATCCGCAAGGTGCTGCTCGATTCCGGAACGGCGGGACTCTCGCCGCTGGCTGAGATGGCGCTGATGTTCGCTTCGCGGGCGCAGCATATTGCGGAAGTGATCGAGCCGGCGCTGGCCGCTGGCAGCGTCGTGCTTTGCGACCGGTTTACGGATTCGACGGAAGCTTATCAGGGAAGTGGGCGTCGGTTAGGGAGCGATGCGGTGCGCGAGTTGCATCGCGTGTTGTGTGGGAATCTGCAGCCGGATTTGACCATCCTGCTGGATTCGGACGCGGCGGCCAGCGTGGGGCGGGCGCGGCGGCGGAATAAACGGGCGTCGAAGGCATCGAGCTACGGACATGGCGACGAGAATCGGTTCGAGCAGGAGACGCGGGCTTTCTTTGCGCGGGTGCATGAAGGATATATGGGGATCGCGAAGCGGGAGCATGGGCGCGTCGTGGTGGTAGATGCGCGTGGGACGCCGGGACAGACCCATGCGCGGATTGTTGACGTGGTGCGGAGAAAATTGAAGTTGTAGGACTAGTGACGTTGCGGAACTGAAAGGGATCCTTCGACTGTGCAAGAGCCCGCTTTGCGATCTCTTGCTTCGCTCAGGATGACAGATGATGAAACCAGCTGATAATTCCCGCTATGTTTTCTGATTTTCACGGCAACGCGGAAACCGTCCATCGCCTGCGCGATATGCTGGCGCGCGACCGCTTTCCGCATGCGGTGGTGCTTTCGGGCGGGACTGGATCGGGGAAGTACACGCTGGCGCTGATGCTGGCGCAGGCGCTGAACTGTCTCGCGCCGACCACCGCTGATGGGCTGCCTGATTTCTGCGGGAAATGCGCGAACTGCACCCGCATCGCCCAGGCCGCGGACCTGGACGCGCGCTTTGCCGAGGCCGTGGAGGCGCGCGAGAATCTGCGCGACGCCGATAAGAAAGAGACGCGGCTGTTTGTGCAGACGCATCCCGATGTGTTGATCGTTCCTCCCGACCCGCCGCAGATGATGATCAAGGTCGACCAGGTGCGGCGGGTGATCGAGACCATTTATTACCGGCCGGCGGAGGGTCGAGAGCGAGTCTATATCTTCACCGACTCGGCCTTCATGAAGGAAGCCGCGAACTCTCTGCTCAAGGTGCTGGAGGAGCCGCCGGAGTTCGCGACGATTTTTCTGCTGACGGAGAATCCGGGAGAACTGCTACCGACGATTCGGTCGCGGTCGATGGTGTTTCCGCTGGCGGCGTTGGCTGCCGAGGAGATTGAGAAGTATCTGGCGCAGCATCGTCCGGAGTGGAAGGCGAGTGAGCGAGCGCTGGTGGCGCGGCTGTCGGAAGGGGCGGTGGGCCGAGCCCGCGGTTTCGATCTCGCGGCTTACGTGGCGGCTCGCAGTCATGCTCTGGCGATTCTGAATTCCGCGTTGCGGGGCGGCGAACACAGTGAGCTATTCAAGATCACTGAGTCGTACCGTCCTGGGGCCGAAGGGCGGGAGAAGACCGAGCAGTTGATTCGGACGCTTTATTCGTTGTTGCGCGATCTGGCGTCGATTGAGGCGGGCGCGCCGGAGTTGGTTCGCAATACCGACATTGCATCGGAACTGAAGCGGCTGGCCGAGGGAGCCGACTTCGAGTGGATCACAGTGGCATCTGACCGGCTGGCGGAGGTGGAGCGCGGGATGCGGCGAAATCTGTTGCGGTCGTTGTCGCTGGATGCGTTCGCGGCGGCGCTGGAGAAGTAGGCCGGACTCTGGATGGTCGTCGGGCATCCGGGGGGCGATCATAAGCACACTGGGTAACCTGCTCGCGGGTTACCTTGGACTGTGCGGCCTCAGGTCATAGAATCTTCTAACAGATATATTTTTCAATCGGTTACCAATATTACTCCGGTGGTTCTACTCCCTTCTGGGAGATTGCTCATGCACTCCCTCCCGCCTATAATCGTCCTACTCTGGTAAGGGATTCTCCGTCAGGTTCCGGGTAGAAGATGGCAGGGGCTAAGCCTGTTTTGGAATGCCTCTCCAGCGAAGGTTCGGTGAAAGGGAAATGCCCGGATTATGCGAAAGCGCCTGCAACTCGCACGGATGTTGATGCTGACGAGAACCACGGCACTCGCGACCTCCTTATCTTTTTTGCCCGCGGTCTTCCTCATGCTTATGCTCATGGCCGTTGCTCCGCCTCGCGCGTGGGCGGTGGACGGCGAAGATTCGCCCCAGTTGATTACGCCGACCGATGAGCACGGACACAAAGTTTATGTGAACGAGCCCGCTCCGGCGCGGGCGCGGCGCACCGAGTCTCAGCAAAGCGAGGCCGTGCAACCCAGGCGGTCGTCGCTGGTGTATTGGAGCAGCAAAGAGAATCGCTGGAAGCCGGTACCTTCGGCGAATACGGCCTCGATGCGGGCGGCGCGGTCGGCCGCGGCTGAGGTCAGCCAGTTCGCCAGCCAATATCAGGCCGGCCAATACGAAAGCGGTCATTACGCCCACGACTCGGCGCAGTCGGCGAATGCGAAGATTCTGGCCGCCAACGCCCGGGGGCATCAGGCGTCTCAGGAAGAAATCGACTCGTCGATCGTGATGGCAGCGGCGCGGCACAATGTAGATCCGAACCTGGTGCGGGCAGTGGTGAAAGTGGAATCGAACTTCAATTCCAATGCAGTTTCGCGCAAGGGGGCGATGGGCCTGATGCAGTTAATGCCCTCGACGGCGCGGGAGTTGAAGGTGAAGAATCCGTTTGATCCGGATCAGAACGTGGATGCGGGAGTGCGGCATCTGAAGCAACTGCTGGAAAATTACGGCGGCGACGTAGATCTGACCCTGGCCGCCTATAACGCGGGTTCGGGAGCGGTGGCGCGCAGTGCCGGCGTTCCGCACTATGCCGAGACCCAGAACTATGTACGGAGGATCACCAACCTCTACTACGGAGGATTTGATCTTTCTCCGTCGCGCCTCGGGCATGAACCCGTGCGGGTTCAACGAGATGCGCGGGGCGTGCTTTACATCAGCAACACCGATTAGGGTTACAGCATCTGTTCTAAGTAGCTTTATTAAAACTCTCTCAGGTACCAAGGCTGTTCAACTGCAACGTTGGATCGAGACCGTAACGGACCGACGACTTTGAAAATGAAATCGAGGCAGCGCGGTTTGCGCTGGGCGGTGCTGCTGTTGCTGGCGGCGCTTCCCTTAGTGCCGGGCTATGCCCATGCCCGCGTGCGCCATAACGAAGCTTGGGCGCGCGACCATTTTGCCGCCGCTGAGCGCATGCGGGAGGCGCTGAACGGGCGTCCTCTGGCCGATCGCACGCGGCACGACTATCAGCGGGTCATCAACTCCTATCGGAATGTCTATTTTGGGGCGCCTACTTCGACCAAGGCCGATCCCAGTGTGGTTGCCGTGGCCGAGACCCTGGTCGAAATGGGGCGGCGCTTCGACGACGACCAGATTCTGCATGAGGCGATTGCCCAGTACAAGTTTCTGCGGCGGGAATATCCTGGCAGCAAGTACCGGGCCGACGCCTTGTTCACGATCGGCGAGATTTACAAAGACGATCTGAACGATCCGGGTGAGGCGCGCGCCGAGTTTCAGGAGTTTCTGCACCGCTATCCGCACAATCGGCTGGTGGAAGATGCTCAGCAGGCCGTGGCGGAACTCGACCGCCAAGCCACGGCAGCGAAAAAGGCGGAGCAGAAGAAGCCGGGCAAAGAAACCGCGGACCAAAATAAACCGAGCAAGAATTCACTGGCCGGGGACGCGGATTCGCATACTGATTCCAAAGCCAGCCTCAAAGCAGGCGCTGCCAGCGACGCCAACGGCAACGCTAACAACACTGAGGCCGCGCAGGAATCCGCCGAGCCCGGCTTGGGGCATTTGCCGCGGGTGACTAGAATCCGGCACTGGTCGACGCCGGATTACACGCGCGTCGCTATCGACCTGGAGAGCGACATCAAGTTCGGGTCGCAGCGTATCGCCAATCCCGACCGCATCTTCTTTGACCTGCGTGGTACCAAGCTGGCGTCGACGCTGGTGGGCAAGAGCTTCGATGTGGACGACGGCTTCCTGAAGAAGATTCGCGTGGCGCAGTTTCAGCCAGGGCGCACGCGGGTTGTGCTCGAAGTGGCCGACCTCTCGGATTATGAAGCCTTTCTGCTGCCCAATCCTTATCGCCTGATTATCGATATCCACGGCAAGGACAATCACGGCGGAGACAGCACGATGGCGCGTGCCAGGCAGTTAAAGGACGCCGACGCTGAGACGGCCGACGTGGAGGCGCCGCCGAAAGTGGGATCGAATCCCGGGGTTGCGGGAAATGTTGCGGAGAATGTTCCCGAAGATGTTCCGAGACCCAATACCCAGAAGAATGCTCCCAAGGATGTTCCAAAGAATGTTCCGCGGCCTGAGTTGAAGGCTGACCTGAAAGCCCTCGCCGGGAAACCGCCCAGCAAGAGCGAGCAGATTCATGCTGATCAGAACGTCGCGCAGAACGTCGCTTCGAAGGACCAGCCGGCAAGCTCGAAGGCACATCCGCCGTCGCCTTTAGAGCCGCTGAAGCCGGTTGTCGCGGACGGCAAAGCCACGCCCACTCCCGTGAAGAAGGTCATTGTGGAGGCCGGTGGGGCTGATGACGATGACGACGATGCTCCTCCAGTAAAAGTCGCGAAGGTCGAACCGCCCGTAGGTCATTCACATGCGGGTTCGAGCACTGCTGCTGCCGTTCGCAAAGCGGATAGTCTGGATTCCGACGGCGCTACGGACGGCAGTGCGGAACAAGACAAGGCGGTTGACGAGAAGACCGTGATCGATCCTCCGCCCGCGAGCTCTGGGCGGGCCAAGTCGTTGTCGCGCCTTAACGCCAACCGGAAACCAACGGACCCGGATATTCGCGAAGCCAAGCCGACGGCCAGCGGCGACCGGTCTCTGATTCGCGCGCTGGGGCTGAAGATCGGCAGGATCGTGATTGATCCCGGCCACGGCGGCCACGATACCGGGACGATCGGTCCCGACGGCCTGCAGGAAAAGGATCTGGTGCTCGAAGTCGGGCGGCGGCTGGGCAAGCTGCTCGAGACGCGGCTGGGCGCTGAGGTGGTTTACACGCGCAAGGACGATACTTTCATTCCGCTCGAAACGCGCACTGCCATCGCCAACCAGCAACGCGCCGATCTATTTATTTCCATTCACGCCAATTCGAGCCAGGATTCGGCCGCGCGCGGCGTCGAAACCTACTACCTGAACTTCACGTCTTCTCCGGAAGCGCTGGAAGTGGCGGCGCGGGAAAACGCGGTTTCGGAGAAATCGATTTATGAGCTGCAGGATCTGGTGAAGAAGATTGCGCTTAAGGAAAAGATCGAGGAGTCACGCGAATTTGCCGGAGATGTCCAGGAGTCGCTGCACAGCGGTCTGGCGGCCAAGAGCCCGGCCATCCGCGACCGCGGGGTGAAGAAAGCGCCCTTCATCGTGCTGATCGGGGCCAACATGCCGTCGATCCTGGCGGAGATTTCGTTTGTCAGCAATCCCGCTGACGAGCATCGGCTGGAGACCAGCGAATACCGGCAGCGCATCGCCGAGTCGCTGTATCGCGGAATCGCGAAGTATGTGGATGGATTGAGCGGCGTGAAAGTGGCTAGCAAGCTGGACAAAGTGGCCGCGCAGTAACCGCCCTCGAAATCGTAAGTCTCTCGTCGCACACGCCAGGAACCACCTCACGGAAATAATTCTCACCGGACCAGAGACATTCCCAGTCCATTTAGACCTCGGCGAGAGATTGTCTGATTCCGCTCATGCGGACCGCTTTGAAATAGGGAATGTTGAAGATGGACGACGGCCAAAGTGAGCCCTTTTGAACAGTCATAACACTGAGGCAGCCGTACGATGCAACCTGAGACTCAAAACCGCCAGTGCGCTGAGAAGAGTGGACAGCCGCTCACGACACACGATAAATGAGGAGAGTTAAATGAACAGTTTGAAATGTCTTATGCTAGTTGCTATTGCCGGAGTCTGTTTCATAATGACCGCTCCAAGAATGGCGGCTCAGGTCAGCGTCAGTATCGGCGCCGCGCCTGGATGTCCCTACGGCTACTATGACGCGGCTCCATACAACTGCGCGCCTTATGGCTACTACGGTCGGGAATGGTTCAATGGGGGTGTTTTCATTGGCGCTGGCCCGTGGTTTCATGGCGGTGAAGGTTTTCGGGGCCAGGTAAATAACCGTTACCATCCCGAGCACGGCTATAAAGGTCCAAGGCCAAACGTTGGCGACAGACCCGAGCCGGGAAGGCGTCTCGATCGAGTTGCCCACTTCAAAGCAAACGAAGTGCGCGATGGACGCGGTCACACAGTTGACAGACGCTAAGACGCTAAAAACCTAAGACGCTAAAAACGTAAGACCGTCGGAAATGGCCTCCGGAGGGAGACAAGCGGATCGTTGCGAAACGAACGTTGCCGAGACCAAAATCAAAGGCCCCATCCTGTCGCCGAAAACGCAACAAGGATGGGGCACCCCCGTCCTGATTTGCCTCGAGATTTTGGTGCTACTGGATGGCGCTCCCGACTTGCGAGAAGACGTTGCCGGCGCTGGAACCGATCAGACGCACCGTGCCCACGACAATGACGAGGACCACCGCCAGCATCACTGAGTATTCGGCGATGTCCTGACCGGCTTCATCGGACCAAAGCTTCAAACAATTCAAACAAAGATTGCGGAATGAATTAGCCATAAACTTAATCCTTTCACTTTCCTTTCTCTATGCGGCGCCGGAAGGCTGAGGAACCGCTGCCTCCGGAACGGGCTGGCGTTTGTAGTCGGCAAAATTCAGCCCAAACGCTTCGCTGTCCTGCGACAATGCCTGCAACCCGACCTGAAACTCTGAGGTTCCCTTCATCGGCTTCGTCCAGACAACGCGAAATAGAATCTTGCGCGTGCGATAGAAAACCGTGACTTCCTCCAGCAGGTTCAATTCGTGATGGACCGAGCCTAAGCGCACTCCATCCGGGGTCACATCCAGGGTGATTGCCAGCTCTTCAAACGGCTTCCCGCTGCGGTCGCGGCCTTTTACTTTTACGGGAATGACTGCTTTGGTGCGAATCCCGCGACGATTGTTCCTGCTTACTTCTGATGGCATCTGACACCCAGAACTAGTTTGCCCGCGGATTCGTCCGGTGTGAATGGCCCCGAAGGGTAGGGTGAGGCACGAAGGTAACCAGCCATCGAATCCAGCCAGGACGCTACAGGATCAGCGGCTTGCGAGGCATTGGAAACTTTTCTGCCCGCTCTGTGGTCTAATCAGAATAAGGTGGTTCGCAAGTGCGGGGACATTCATGAGTTTTTCCCGTTCGGTCGGTGTTTTAATCTCTCTCGCATGCTTGTTGGGCATGGCGGTCGCGGCGGACAAGCCGGGGGCCCGGGCCTCGTCCCCGGCTTCGGCTGGCTCTGCGGAGCATGCCTCGATTCTCCCGCAACAGTTTGGCGGATGGCAGATGCAGGGCTCTGCGAAGACCAGCACGGACCCGGCGGTCGCGGATACGAGCAATGCCGCCGTGCTGAAAGAGTATGGATTCTCCGACCTGGCCGTTGCCACTTACACTCGCGACGATGGGCGCACCCTGAAGATTCGCGCCGCGCGCTTCGCCGACGCCTCGGGCGCGTTCGGCGCCTACACGTTTTATCTGCAGCCGCAGATGACGCCGGAAAATTCAAAAAAAGAAGACAAGATCGGCGATCAGGCGGCGTTTCTAGGGCAGCGTGTCCTCTTCTATCGCGGGCATGTTCTGGTGGACGCGCAGTTCAGCCAGGAATCTGCCATGTCAGGAGAGCAATTACGCGAGTTGGCGGCAGCTTTGCCGCGACCCAGCGGAAATGCTGCCAACCTGCCCACGTTTATCGAGTTCATGCCGCACCGGGACTACGTTGCGAACACGCAGAAATATGCGATGGGTCCAGCCGCGCTGGCCGCGCTCGCGCCGCCGGTTTCTGCGGACTTGGTGGACTTCAATGCCAGCGCCGAAGTGACTTTGGGGCGCTACGATACGGCGAGCGGGGAAGCGACGTTGATGCTGATTTCCTATCCCACGCCGAAGCTCGCCGCGGACCATCTGAAGCGCATCGCTGCCGCGCATCAGACGGCGCAGCCGCAGGCCGGGAGTTCGAGCGCTGAAAACTCAGCTTCTGTAAACCCAGGTTCTGAAAACTCAGGTTCTGAAAACTCAGGTTCTGAAAACTCAGGTTCATTTTCCGCCAAGCGCACTGGGCCGATTGTCGCCATCGCGGCTGGACCGGTTTCCGAAAGCGATGCCAAGTCTCTGCTGGGCATGGTGAACTACGAGGCGAGTGTCACTTGGAATCAGCCAACCGAAAACGCGCAAGCGCGCGATCTGTACATGCTGATTCTCAACGTCGTCATACTCTGTGGGGTTCTCGCGGGACTCGCGATGGTGGCCGGCGTGGCGTTTGGTGGAATCCGCATTTTGATGAAGCGCTGGTATCCCGACAAGGTGTTTGATCGCCCCGAGCACTTGGAATTCATCTCACTGCGGCTGACGGAAACGATAGTCAAGCGGACCTCCCAAGGCGAGGCGGACGGGGGTCGCCCGCTGCCGTAAAACCCCTCCTGAAGACCTCCGAATCGTTAGTAAGTGCCTTTAGATAGATTGGCTTAGGGTCTTCCTTTGCAGTATTTGTCTCAAATTGGTACACTCGCTGCGTCTGTTGCTTAAGTCTGTATCTAATTGAAAACAAAGACATTTATTTCATAAAAATCGCTTGACACCCCTGTTTTTAGACTCATAAGATTTGCGCAGAAAGTTTTGACGGATTTCAAAGCTCCGTTGGAACTATTCTCCCTTGAAGAAGAGGCTGCCCTGTTGCCGGGTGGCCTCTTCGTTTTTCCGTTGGAATGCATTTTTTCATTTCGCTTCGCGCCAGTGGAGTAAACTCGCGGCATCAGCGGGATGCGGAAAACGGAACTTCGCCGGGTTTCTTGCGTATCTCTTGGTGACACGATTGTTGACGCCTGTTTTGTGAATGCGGGCGTAGTTTTCGGAATCGTTGGGGAGGACGTCATGTTTTGCGATGGATGCGGCGGTGCAATTCAGCCGGGACAAGCGTTTTGCAGCAAGTGCGGCAAACAATTCGTGGGTCCAGTCTCGCTCATGCAGCCGATCCCGGGCCGGGTGCAGTCGCATATGCATCTGCTGGGCATTCTGTGGCTGGCCATGTCGGCTTTGAACGCGGTGGGCGGATTAGTCCTGATCGTCGTGGGCAATACATTATTTCCGCATCTCCACGAAATGGGCGCTCCGGCGAACGTACCCACATCGTTTCTGAGCGCGATCGTGGGCACACTCGGAATCATTGTTTTGGCCAAGGCAGCGTGCGGATTCATCGCGGGCTGGGGATTGCTGCACCGCGAAGCCTGGGGACGCATCATAGCGCTGGTGCTGGCATTTATTTCACTGTTCAATATCCCGTTTGGCACAGCGATCGGGGTGTACACGATGTGGGTCCTGCTGCCGGGCGCCTCGCAACAGGAATATGAAACGCTGGTGGAGAAGCCAGCGGCTTAGAGCGAACTCGGTATTTGGAACAGTGCAGAAAATAACTAGAGGGGAGTAACCGTCCCTGCGCTGGCCAGCGACCAAGACGAGTGCTCCCCTGTCTTTTGACGAGTTCCTCCCCCGAGTACCCCGTCAAACTAGCACGACGAGTTCCTCCCCGGAGTACTCGTCAAGCTAGCAGGAACTTAGCGAACGAGCGGTCGAAAAAAAATCAGGTAGACGCTGTAAAGCTCGGCCGCGGTGCCCGTATTTGAATCCATAATTTCGTCACGCGGGCAGTTTTGCCGGCGTTGTACGCTCCATCCCATCATTGACTCTTCCTGGATGCCTCCATAACATGGCGGTCGTGAAACCGATGCGCCAGCGATTCAGCTGCAGTCACACTCGTCGAACATTCGTTGTGCTACTGCCCGTGCTCGTCCTCCTGGCCACGTGCGGCAGCAGTCTGCTTGCGCAGGGCGCGCCGCCCTTGGTGGTGGTGAACTGGGCCAAGAAGACTCCCAATCGCACCACACTCACCCTGCAAGCGGTGGTGAATCCCATGCTGCGCCGCGGTTCGCCGATCCACGATGCGTCGATGGCGGATCTTCGCCGGCTGGGCTGCGATTATGTCCGCTATGCCTTCTGGTTTCCCTATCCCAAGCTGTCGGTGGCCGAATTGCGGCCTCCCGACCAGGGCCAGACTTACTGGGATTTTCAGTACATGGACCCGCTGGTCGAAGATTTTCAGACGGCCAGCGCTGGACATCCCATCGTGTGGAGCTTCAGCACCGCTCCGCAGTGGCTATTTACGACGCCTCAGCCGGTGGTGTATCCCGACGATCCTAATCAGGTGATGTGGAACTATTCGCAGGGCAAAGAACTGCACGATGTGCAGGCTCTGGCCGACTACTATGCGCGCGTGGCGAGTTGGTACACGCAGGGCGGATTCACCGACGAACTGGGAAAGTTTCATGCCTCTGGCCACCACTACGACATGCGGTATTGGGAGGTCTTTAACGAGGTGGATGGCGAGCACGAACCGACGCCCCAGCAATATGTCGAACGCTACGACGCCATTGTCGAAGCTGTGCGCAAGGTCGCGCCGCAAATGAAGTTTGTGGCGCTCGCGTTGTCGTATCCGGAGGGCGGGGCGCGCATGTTTGAATATTTTCTGGACCCGAAGAACCACAAGCCGGGAATTCCGTTGGACTATATTTCTTTCCATGTATATGCGACGCCCAGCGCCGACCAGACCCTGGATCAATGGCAGTACACGTATTTCGACCGGGCGAATGAGTTCCTGGCGGCGACCCGCTACATTCTGCGCATACGCGATCGTCTGTCTCCGTCGACCAAGGTCATGATCAATGAGGCCGGATCGATCCTTTCTGGCGACATGACACAAGGCGAGCCCAATCACGTGGAGAAGCCGATTCCCGCCGCCTACTGGAACCTGAGCGGAGCGCTCTACGCCTACGACTATATTGAGTTGGCCCAGTTGGGCGTGGATACGCTGGGCGAATCGCAACTGGTCGGCTACCCCAGCCAGTTTCCCAGTGTCAGCATGGTCGATTGGACGAACGGTAAACCCAACGCGCGGTTGACCGTACTCGAATTGCTCAAGAACAATTTCAGCCCCGGCGACGAGCTGGCCGAAACCCTCGCCGAAACTGAAGTGCAGAGCAAGGGCTTACCGGCGGACGCAGACGCGATCGCAGCCCAGGCTTTCATCACCAGCACCCCGACCGGCAGCCAGCGAAAGCTGGTGTTGATCAATCAGCGGAATCGCGAAATTGTAGTGGAACTGCCGAAAGAGTGCGCCGGGGCAACGCTTCAGACCATCGGAGGGGAGTCGCCCGATCCGGTGAAACAGGATGTGGAGGATGGAAGAGTTCGCTTGCTGCCATTCTCCGTTTCGGTAGTCATGCTGAAGGACTAAACTCCACGCGGCGAATGCTGGCCAGCCTGCGCCGCGGCCTGAGTGCGGCGATTTGATAAAATAAATGAGCCAATCAAGACGAAGTGGATCAAGCCAAGTAACTCAGGCGAAGTAAATCAGGCCGACGTAGCTCAGTTGGTAGAGCAGCCGATTCGTAATCGGCAGGTCAGCGGTTCAAGTCCGCTCGTCGGCTCCATCTTAACCTCGTCGAAAAAATCAGTTTACATTCGGGCATTCATCTCTTCAGTTGTGCCGACATAAATCGGCACAAACGCGCGGGGCCCTAGCTTTCTTTGACTTTCTGCGCTAGCTCGCGAAAGTCCTTGGCTAGTTTGTGACTGGCTTTTACTTGGAGCTGTGCGAGCTGTCGAGATTTCTCGCTGGGCAGGAGCGAAACCAAAGTTTCAAGTTCGGTTGCCGTCTCGTGCGCATGATCAGCCTCTCTGAGCATCAAATGTTCAAATTTCCGTACTGCCTCGTTATGATCCATATTTCCTTCCTCATGAAAGTTTGGTGCTGAATGGTCTCTATAGCGTCAAGCCTTCTTCGCGGGAGGAACCAATGCGACCGCGGCCTCGGTGGTGAGCAGGAGGAAAGTGAATGTCTCCTGCAGGTACAAACGGACCGCGGCATCGTTGTGGCTGAGGTAGCCGATGGAGACGTCCTGCCCGATGTGAAGATCGAAATCACCGCCACGAGTGGTCAGCACGAAAGCGCCGGTAATGGCAGGGGCCCAGATGATTTGATCTTTGACCAACCGCTTGACGTGCTCGAGCACCGGGTATCCGTGGTCGCTGGTTTCGGCGAGTGCGGTGTAGGCGTCGGCGCCGAGCAACACGGAATAGGGGCCGTTGACACCGACGAGACGCAACTGGCTTAAGCCTTGAGCAATGGCTTCCGGGTACTTAAGAACATCGGCGGGGAGCGTCATCACTGGGTTGCTGGTTCCCTGGCGGATGCCCCCAATCCCGGCAGCGGCATAGCCCTCGAATATGGCGGCGTCCTCGGCAAAGGCAATCTGGCGTGCAGCGTCCTTCGCCGGTTGCCAGTCGGAGTCGTTCGCGCCTCGCTCAACGTCGTCGATCGCTTGGCGATCCAGTTCGAATGGGACACGCAGTTCGACCAGCGCCTTCACCTCGCGCTGCCTGGTGACGATGCCTTTCGCCGGGGCGGTGATTGTCCGCAGGTGGCCGGTGCCGACGGCAGATAGGCCGGTGCCGGCCGGCCCCTTGAGGTCGACGACGCGGCGTCCGGCAAGGTAACGCTTGAGCGTGCGCGATGTTTCCTCTTCGATCTGAGCCCAGGCGGAATCGGAAATGGGGGCCAGGTCGCGATGGAGATTATTCATGTCGTGTGTCTCCTTTGAGAGATCCGATGCCGAGCGAACCCTCGCGCACCGATGAGATGGATGAAGATGGGATGGATGATGAGGTTTCGGCAACTGCGGGCGCTGCGGGGGATTCCGCGGCCGCAGTCGGATCTTCGATAACTCGATCTTCGCCACCTTGATCGTCAGCGACGTTCTCCAGAAACGTCGCCGACGGCACAAAGAACAGGTTTCCGGTGACGGCGCGGCTGAAGTCGAGCAGTCGGTCGTAGTTGCCGGGCGGGCGGCCGATGAACATGTTCTCGAGCATCTGTTCGATGGTGCGGGGCGAACGGCTGTAGCCGATGAAATAGGTGCCAAACTCACCATGCGCGGGCCGGCCGAAAGGCATATTGTCGCGCAGGATCTTGACCTCTTTCCCGTCCTCGACAATGGTCGTGAGCGCGTTGTGCGCTGAGGTCGGCTTGACCGAATCGTCCAATTCGATATCGGAAAGCTTGGTACGCCCGATGATGCGTTCCTGCGCTTCGGTGGAGAGCGTATTCCATGCACCCAGATCATGGAGATATTTCTGCACGATAACGTAGCTGCCGCCGGCAAACTCGGCATCTTCGTCGCGGATGAGCACGGCGTCGGCTACAGCGCCGCCGCGGGGATTCTCCGTGCCATCGACGAATCCCAAAAGATCGCGCTCGTCGAAGTAACGAAAACCCTGCACTTCATCCACCGGCGAGACGGCATTTCCCAGACGCGCCATAAGCTGAGTGGCCAGCTCGAAGCATAAATCCATGCGCTTGGCGCGGATGTGGAACAGAAAGTCTCCCGGCGTGGATACCGCGTGGCGCGATCCGGAGCGAATCTCCCGAAAGGCGTGCAGTTCCGCCGGCCGGGGCAGCCCGAAGAGGCGGTCCCATGCGTCTGAGCCAAACCCCACGACACAGGAAAGACTCGCTTCCAAGTCGCGAAATTCCACAGCGCGCACCAGCGCAGCGAGGTCTCCGCAGAACGAGCGCAGGGTCGCGCGATTTTCAGGGCCCGGATTGAGCGTGGCGACCAGGAAGATCGCGGCGCGCGTGAGGGGCGCGTCTACCGGCTGCGCGAGAGCTGGCGATTTATCTGCCGCAGTAGGTACGCTGATCGAATTGGGATCGGAATCGGTCGCCATCGGGTATTGTTGTTGCAGGCGTGTGCGGATTTCGTTTTATGAAATGCTGCGCCCGCGCTGAGTTTGAAATTCGCCTGCAAGCTTACCATCGACTGCCAAAACCTGCACCGCCTCCCGGCGTGACGCACAGTCGCCCAGCCGGGCCTTATATGTGTCGAATATTGCTCTCGATTGTATTCCCAGCATTCGGACGTCTTGGTTATGGGCCTTTGAGTTTCGCGAATGCAGCCTCCGCCTCGTGAAGGCGGTCGAAAAACTGCGCCGGGCCGATGACTTGAGTCAAGAGATGCCGGTCCAGGTCTGCCTTCAGAGAGTGAGGCGCGCGAGCGATTACCAATACAACTCCGCGGTCGGCCAATTCCTCGTGAAGCTCACATACCATCCGGGCCGCCGTGTAATCCACATTCGTGATCGCTTCCGCATCGACGGCCAGCCAGCGCACGGGTGAAGGAGTTGGCCCAACCAAGCCGCGAATCTCTTTTGTAAATAGGCTGGCATTCGCGTAGAAGAGCGCAGCTCCGAAACTATAGATGACCAAACCTGGCTCCGTGACCGCGCCCGGAACGGCCGGCACCAACTGCCACCCATCATGTTGGCTTATGGCCAAGACGCCGGTGTGAGGGTGATAGCTGTGCCGCACAATCCGGAGCAGCGACAGCACCATGGCTAATAGAATGCCCTGCTCGACTCCCACCAGCACAACGACGGCCGCAGTGAACACGGCCAGAGCATATTCCCCGGGGCTTTCGCGTCGAATCTCGCGCAAGCCACGAATGTCGATTAGACGGACAGCAATGAAAAATACGATGGCTCCCAATACGCAACGTGGCAGGTATTGCAGAGGCTCGGTCAGAAAGAGCAGAACGAATGCGACCGCTATGGCGGTAGCGATTTGGGCAAGCTGGCTTCGGCCGCCGGAGCTTTCAACCATTGCGGTTTGAGTGGGGCTTCCGTCCACTACAAACGTCCCGCTCAACGCTGCCGCGGCGTTGGCCGCTGACAGGCCGACCAAGTCTGAGCTTTCGTCCAGATACTGATGATGGCGGCCCGCATAGAAACGCGCGGTAGCCGCGCTTTGGGCAAGGACCATCACAAAGCAAGAGGCCGAAACGCCGAGCAGTGGTACGACGTCCTTCCAGTGCACGTCCGGCAACCCTAAATGCGGAAGTCCTCCAGCGACCGGTCCGATGATGGCGATGCCGTGACCCGCGAAATCCCAGGTTGCGCTCGCGGCAATTGCGCCGACGACCGCGATAAGAGAGCCGGGAACTTTGGGGGCAAACCGGCTGAGAGCAAAGACGCCGGTCACAACCACCGCCGAGATAGCCACGGTTGGCGGATGAATTCTGGCCAGGCTATGGAAGATATCAAGGAGTTGTTCAACCGTCCGATTGGAGTGCACTTCGAGGCCGACCATCTCGCTCAGAACCGCGATGCCTACCTGAAATCCAACTCCGGTGAGGAACCCTGTCAACACGGTTTGCGATAAAAAATCGGCCAGGAAACCGAGCTTGAGGACTCGGGCCAGCAGCAGAAATCCGGCAGTGAGCAGAGCGACCGTCGATGCCAGCGCCACATATCTCGCGCTTGCGATAGGAGCCATAGTCGCGAGCTTCCCGGCAAGGATAGATGCAGTTGCCGAATCAGCAGCGACCACTAAGTAGCGCGAGGAGCCAAACACGGCAAATGCCAGCAGTGGAAGCAACAGCGTATAAAACCCCGTGACTACCGGCATGCCGGCAATCTTGGTATAACCCAGCGCCTGCGGGATGTTCATCGCCGCCAGTTGGAACCCGGCCAAGGCATCCCGAGCCGTTCCGGCCCAAGTCACAGGCCTTATGCCTTGAAGCAGGCGAAGCCAGCTACCATTTTGTGCCCGCTGCGGGTCGGATTGCATGCGATCTGATTCCGGCGATGACGTGGCCGGTAGGTTCATTGTGATCCCACGATCGTCCTTACCGTCCCGAAAGTTTCACGGACTGAAAAAGCGCAACTGATTTTAAGTCGCGGCTTTATAGGATAATCCGCAATGCGATCAGCATACCTGCCGCTGGAATGATCGTACCCGGAAAAAGTCGGTGACGGACGCCGCACCGTTCAGCGCTTCTCGTACGGGTGGAAGATGTAGTCCTTCGCCTTCACCGCCGTATGGCACGCATTTCCGCAGTCTGAGAGGCTCTTGGGGTCGGCGCTGAACTTGTCCGAGGCCGGATCGTAGTTGAATACCGCGTATCCCCACCCGCCGGTTTTCGGAAATCTCTTACTATCCTTTTCCATCACGAAAACCTGGGTAAAGACGTCTGGCACATCCACCGCGAACTGGGCCTCGGTGCTCTTCTTCGGCTTCCACTGCAGCTTCACGATCATAGAGCCCTCGGGGAAAGACTGGCCGTTGCCCGGAATGCCGGCCTTGTACGCCTTGATCATCGTCGGACTGGCGACGATTACCTTGAGTATTTCGCTGGTCGCGGCGGAAGAGGCCACCGACCAGTCCTCGTATCCCTTGAAGTCGGAGAACGCGATTCCGCTCGGCGATTTCAGCGAGTACTTGTCCTTGTCTTGGCCTTGCGCGAAAAGGGCCGTTGCGCCGAGAACTGCAAGCACTGCTACGGCTGTCGCTACCATGGTAAAGCGGGCAGAACGTTCCGCGGCGGCGTTTGTTTCTATCTTCTGTTCTTGTTGTTCCTGCGCCACAAATTTCGCCCTAAGTTCAGACATGGTATGTTCTCCTTCACAAGAAAGTCTTCTAAGCCCGATCAACGTGTATATCTCGAACGACTGCCATTAAGCCAGACGTGAGGGGCATAAAACAATTGGACGATGGTATCGACTATACCTTCTTATTAGGTGTGCGAGAGGAAGCTTCCTTCGCTTTGAGAGATTCTTGGGGGCTAGCTGGATGGGGAAAGTCGATACGAAAGTATGGGCGATACCATCGTCCAATTGCGCTGCCCATTTTGTTCTGGACGAATAGCGAGAGCCTATCGGAGGAGAATTTTATGGCAACTATGAACGCACCTATCAAACTCACACAGATGAACACACCTACCAACCCCGCACAGATTCGCCTCGCCCGCCGATCAACGTCATGGGCCCGGAAATGGTCCGAGAGTTTCAGAAAGTCATCTGCGCTCTCGAGCCGCGAGACTTCACTAACGACACGGCGATGGGGGACAAGAAATGGATTGGAAACGGTTGGTCCAGTTTGCGCTGCTGGGTAGCAGTGATTTGGAACAATATGCCATCCTGCTGATGCGGGTTTCGATCGGGCTGTTCTTCGCCATTTCCGGAGCAAATAAATTGTTTGTCGCCGATGCTATGCAAACTATGTACGAAACGCTCGTTAAGGCCAAAGTCCCGTTCCCCCACCAGACGGCTTATTTCGTGGCGGGTGTCGAGTTCGTTGGCGGATCCTTGCTGACCGTGGGGTTTCTTTCGAGTGCAGCCTGCGTGGCTTTATTGATCGACATGATTGTCGCCGTCCTGACCACCAAGCTTTCCGCCATGCCGAAAGGACTTTCGCCTCTTAGCTGGCTCGACGACTTCCTTTACCTTCCGGAGGTCCTGTATGTGCTCTTCTTTATGTGGCTGATCTGCTCCGGTCCGGGAAAGTTCAGTGTCGATTACTGGCTTGCCGGAAAGTTACTGGGGTGATCGATCGGCGAAGCCTAGCCAGAGCTGATGAAGTGGTGAAAACTGGCATTCTGGTTTAGAGTCACGAGGTGCGAGCGCCGCATACGTATAATCCAATCGCTGTGAGGAACGATGACGAAACCGACGAGCTTTGAAGCGGACATTCGCCCGCTTTTTACGGAGCGGGACATTCGAGGCATGAGCAAAGCGTTCAACCTGGGAAGTTATGATGACGTCAAGATGCACGCGGCCGCTATCTACGACCGCATTCGGGGAATCGGTGGCGCGGTAATGCCGCCCCCGCCCCCGAGAGGGGAAGGTCCTTGGCCTCAGGCTCGCATTGAGCTATTCGCAAAGTGGATGGCGGACGGGTACCAACCTTAGGCGAAGTCATCTCATAAATGGCCTCTTTGTGTGCTGGACTTTCAGCGCGCCCAATTACCACCCCATTGCCGCGAGTTCGCGGTAACAACGATCGGGCCGCTGATCATCGCCTGCTTCTCGTAATCGTAGAACCAGTCCTCACCCGGCTCAAAGCTGGTTATGATCGAATGCCCAGTCGCCGCCGCATGCTTGGATGCATGCTGACTCGGAGAACTGTCACAGCATCCGATGTGCCCACACTCCGCACAGCGACGAAGATGAAACCACCAACCGTTCGGTGACGCCAGGCATTCCACACATCCGTCGCCGCTTGGTTTCGAAGCGGGATTAATTCCGCGGTGATCCTTCTTCATTTTCGAGTTTCCCTTAGACGTTGCATGTAGACGCTGCATGTCCAGCAACGAGTTCAAGCCACCAGCAAGATCTTTCCGACGCCACCCTTTTCTGCCGCTGCTTGAGCCTCGGCCGCTTCACTGAGTGGCAGTTTCCGGCTAATCGGGATTACCAGCTTGCCATCTCGCACCGCTTCGGCCATGAACTCGAGCGTTTTCCTGTCGAATTTCGAGAATACGTGCACCACCTTTACAGATGGGTACTTCGCGGCGTTTTGCGGTGCCTCTACAACCGATGCATACACTCCTCCAGGCTTGACCTTGGCGATGAGCTTCTCGGCGGTTCTTCTGCCGACTGTATCTGCCACGGCATCGAGTGGCGCAAGATTCGCAATCGTGGTGTCGTCGTCGGTCGCGACCACCTGATCTGCGCCGATGGTCTTCGCTTCATCCATCTGGTTCTTCAAAATCCCCGCGATCACAGTCGCCCCCCGTTCCTTCGCAGTGAATACCGCCGAACGCCCGACGTTTCCAGCAGCGCCTACGACCAGAACCGTTTGGCCCGCTTTGATCCCGGTAGCAGAAAGGAGCTGGTTGCCAGTCGTAGTCACCAGCGGCAGCGCCGCCGCCTGGACCAAATCGAGCCCCTTGGGAACTTTCGCCAGAACGGCGGCCTTCACAACACAAAGTTCGGCGTAAGTATTGTCCGCCATAGCGAACACCTGGTCGCCGACGGAAAAGCCTTCCACTCCCGGCCCAATCTTAACGACAGTCCCCGCTACATCGACCCCTATAAGGCCTGGGAACTTCATGGGATAAAAATCCTTCGTTAATCCAGCACGCCGCTTGTAGTCGATCGGATTCACGCTCGTGGCAGCAACCCGCACCAGTACTTCGCCGGGGCCCGCTACTGGATCAGGGTATTCCTCGAACTTGAGTACTTCAGGACCGCCATATTGGTGGACAACAACTGCTTTCATATCTCGTCTCCTTATGTACGGTAGGGACACAGTCACTAACAAAACTTAGATGAACGAAGTGAGAATTAGTTGCCGAGTCGATGAATCCCGAACTCCGAAACTGGAAATCACCAGGATAGGCATGGCGAAATAGTTTAGCGAGAAACGGCGCACCGATTCTGGCGCTATGACCGGCGGATTTTTAGCCCTAAACTCGGCGTTCGCGCATCATAGCGCCTTTGGCGGCAGCCTCTCTTCTATTTCTTTTGAGGATGAATGCCCAGGTCGTGCCACGACGTTTCCGCGAGGTTGACGTCGTAGTACTTTGCGGCTTTCTCGATGTTCGCGAACGCCAAAGCACGGTCGGCGTCAGAGACGTCGATAACTTGATCGAACCGCGCGACCGCGTTACGCACATGTTGCGCGTCGGTCAGTGGCTCTTTCCGCTGCTTGGGAAACGCGTAGACGTTGTCGGGTAAGTCACTCTGCGTCGTCAGCGATCCGTGTTTCTCGTGTGGTTTCCAGGTCGCTTCCGGCATGTCTTTGCCATCCTTTCTTTAAATATTACCTGCTCGGATTCGTTGTTGGACCGGGTTGGCGTTGCCACCGACCAACGCGGCTACATAATGGTTGATTATGAACTGCAAACCAACGTGCCCGCCATCTTTATGCAATAACATTCCTAAGCCCCGCGGTGGGCACTGGGTTGACGTGCCTCTGGGCGGGGCAGTAGAACCTTCAGCGACCACCGGCACAGCATAAAATAACGGGATCCCTGTGTTCGACTCGAACCTTGGGAATGGGAGCGCCTAATTGAGAGACAACAGCGGAGAGAAATGAAGCCGACTGCTTCCCCAAATCTGTGGCGACCGCTTCGAGTAACGGTTTTTCGCAATCTGCTAGTCGCGGACGTTATTTCAGACGCCGGCGGTTTCATGCAGAACGTCGGCGCTGCATGGTTGATGGTCTCGCTCGGCGCCGGGCCGATTTATGTTGCGCTGACACAGACTGCCGCTTCCTTGCCGTATTTTCTACTGGCTCTTCCGGCAGGCTCCGCTGGCGATATTGTCGACCGCCGCAAGCTGATTCTTTTCACCGAGTCGTGGATGATGGGTGTCGCGTTGATTCTTGCGATCCTGGCCATCGCAGGAGTCTTGTCGCCATGGATACTCCTAGTGCTCACATTCGCTCTCTCGGCGGGAGGTGCGTTCGAAACGCCGGCATGGGGGGCGATCCTGCCTGAATTGGTGCCCAAGGAAGACCTGGCAGCGGCTTCAGCGCTCAACGGGATTGAATTCAACCTCGCCCGAGCGGTTGGGCCGGCGCTCGCTGGCACGATCATATCGGTTGCCGGTGTCGCCACAGCCTTCGTCGCAAATTTCGTATCGTTCTTCGGTGTCATTCTTGTTGTTGCAAGGTGGAAAAGACCTGTCCGCAAGAGGAGCGCCCCACCCGAATCTTTTTCGGGAGCCACCGTCGCGGCAATTCGATACGTCGGGCATTCTCCCGCAATCCTGACGGTATTGCTTAGAACCGGCGTAGTCATGTTCTTCTCCAGCGCACTCTTCGCGTTGCTGCCGACGGTTTCTCGGAGCGTGAATCAGCATGCAACCGGTTATGGACTCTTGCTGGGCTCCTTTGGTGGCGGCGCGATCATCGGTGCTTTAGTCATGCAGTTTGCCCGTGACAGGTGGACGATGGAATCCATAGTGTCTACGGGCGTCGTGATGTTGGGGCTAGTGATTCTGGCGATGAGTGGGTTGCACAGATTGAGCACGCTGGCTGCAGTTATGTTGGTCGGCGGCGCGGCATGGGTCGTCTTTATTTCCCTTATCAACGCCCTCATCCAGAACTTGGCGCCTGAGTGGGTAAGAGCACGAGTCCTCGCCATCTTCATTCTGGTTTATCAGGGGAGTTATGCGCTCGGGACTGCGGCTTGGGGTGCCGTCGCGCAACGATCAGGTGTTGGAACCGCGCTTGTCTATGCTGGGTTAGCGACAATCGTCACCGCGGCAATTGCCCTTGTCGCGCCGCTTCCCAATTCGACCGCGGATCTGAGTCCCTGGAACCACTGGCGCATGCCCGTCGTCATCGGTGACATTGGGGTTGATGTTGAGAAGGGACCGGTATTAGTTACCGTCGAATACGCCGTCATTCCAAAATGGACAGCAGAATTTGTGGATGCAATGCATGACTATGGTCGGATACGCCGCCGCGATGGCGCGTATCGGTGGGGAATCTTTCGCGATACTGAAGTCGCGGATCGTTATCTGGAGATGTTTCTGGTGAACTCCTGGGCAGAGCACCTGCGTCAGCATGAGAGGCAAACCCAGGCCGACCGTGAGTTGGAAGGGCGAATACGTAGCTATCTTCCCGGAGAACCCGTGGTGCGTCATTTGATCGACGCCTACGCGACAGAAAGATGATCGGCCAAAACCCGCCTACGCGACATGGGAAGGGCAAGGAAAAGAAGCACCCTGAAGGCAGTCTGTTAAATCAAAAGCTCGTGATGCTTTTGAGTTGAATATGAAAGGTTCCACAACCTGGAAAACTAAGGACCATCTTATGAGCACCGATCGCGTGGCGCGCGCAAGCTCCGCAAAAGTCCTTCCCATGACCACCAGCGCAACGAATGTTTCAGATGTTCTGCAACGGTACGGCTACGGCGCGATGCCGTTTATCGGGAGCGAAAACGCTTTCTATGAGCGGCACCTGATTTTTGACCGAGCGATCGATCCTAAAGTAGCGAGTGCGCGTGAGCGCTTTGAGGCGTTCTCCTGTTCCGTGCGAGACATTCTCGCTCAGCGTTGGGTGCTGACCAAGAACACTTACGAACGACAAAATGCCAAACGCATCTACTACCTCTCCATGGAGTTCCTCATTGGACGTTCATTGGCCAACAACATCACCAACCTGCTGCTGGATCCGCTTTTACCGGATGCAGCTCGAGAACATGGAATCGACTGGCTAGAACTGGTCGAGCAGGAACCTGATGCTGGGTTGGGCAATGGAGGCTTAGGCCGCCTCGCCGCGTGCTTTCTCGACTCGATGGCGACCATGCAACTCCCGGGCACCGGCTATGGTCTCCGCTATGAGTACGGCATGTTCAAGCAATCGATTGTGGATGGCTGGCAAAAAGAGAATCCCGACAACTGGCTCCGCTACGGCGATCCCTGGGAGATTGCCCGGCTTCACGAGCAGGTGGAAATCAAGCTGAACGTCTCATTCAAGTTGCAAGAGGGGAATTTTCAAGTCATCCCCGACCGGCCATCAACCCTGATCGGTATCCCGTTTGACCGTCCCGTGGTGGGCTATGGTGGAAAGACGATCAACACTCTGCGGCTCTGGGCCGCGGCGGCGCCCGATTATTTCGATTTTGAGAAGTTCGGCACCGGAGATTTCGTGGGCGCCCTCGGCGAAACGCTCCAGGCGGAGTCGCTTACCCGCGTGCTGTATCCGGACGATTCTACGACGAGGGGGCAGGGGCTGCGTTTTCTGCAGGAGTATTTCCTGGTCGCGTGTTCCATGGCCGACCTGGTGCGCCGTTTCCAGCGCCACAACTCGGATTGGGAAAAGTTGCCGGAGAAAGCCGCAATTCAACTCAATGACACTCATCCTTCCATGTCCGTCCCGGAGCTGATGCGAATCCTGCTCGACGATGTGCACTTGGGGTGGGACCAGGCCTGGGACCTGACAAAGAAGACGCTAGGGTACACAAATCACACCTTGCTGCCTGAAGCTCTGGAGAAATGGCCGGTGGCGTGGTTTGAGACACTGCTTCCTCGTCACCTGGAGCTCATCTACGAGATCAACCGCCGGCTGCTCGATGAAGTTCGGCATCGCTTCCCGGGCGACGAGGGACGCGTCGAGCGCGTGAGCTTGGTGGAAGAAGGCAGCCCGCGCAAAATCCGGATGGCGAATCTTGCCATTGTTGGCTCGCACAGTACCAACGGAGTGTCTGCTGTTCACTCCAAGCTGCTGCGAACGACCACGGTCAAAGATCTTGCGGAAATGTTTCCCGAGCGTTTTAGCAACAAGACAAACGGAGTGACTCCCCGGCGCTGGTTACGCGAGGCCAATCCCGCGTTGGCCCGCGAAATCACGGCCGTCATCGGAGATCGCTGGATCACCGATCTTAGCCTGCTCAAACAGCTCCAGCCATTCGCGGAGGATTCCAATGCTCGCGAACGCTTCATCAAGTCAAAGCGAGAGGCCAAAGCGCAGTTTGCCAATTGGCTCAAGTCAACGTCGGGAGTTATCGTAGACCCGGATACCATCTTCGACTGCCACATCAAGCGTATTCACGAATATAAAAGGCAATTCATGAATGCGCTGCGGATTGTGATTGTTTATAACCGGCTGCGGGAAAATCCCGGCATGAAGATAGTGCCGCGGACATTTTTCTTCGCTGGAAAAGCGGCGCCAGCTTACAGGCTGGCCAAGCTCATCATAAAGTTCATCAACAATCTGGCGGACACGATTGACGCCGACCCGGCGGCGCGCGGTCGGCTCAACGTCGTCTTTCTCCCTGAGTACAACGTTTCGTTGGCGGAGCGGCTGATTCCAGCCAGCGATGTTTCCAACCAGATCTCGACCGCCGGCTACGAGGCCAGCGGAACCAGTAACATGAAATTTATGATGAACGGAGCCTTAACCGTCGGAACCCGCGACGGTGCGACCATCGAAATGGGGGAGGAAGCAGGGGAAGAGAACATGTTTCTGTTCGGGCTGACCGTTGAGCAAGTCGAGAACAGTCGCGCCTGGTACAACCCGCACTGGCACTATGAAAATGAACCTGAGACTCGAGCAGCGCTGGACCTCATTTCCTCTGACTACTTCAGCCGCAACGAACCAGGAGTATTCGCTCCCTTGCGCGATATGCTTCTGACCCAGGGCGATCACTATATGAATCTGGCAGACCTGACCTCGTATTGCAGCGCACAAGACCGGCTCGGCACGCTCTATGCCGAGCCCGGCGCGTGGGCGCACAAAGCAATCTTGAACGTCGCCAGCTCCGGGAAGTTTTCGAGCGATCGCTCGATTGCGGAATACGCGAGCGAAATCTGGAAGGTGGAACCATGCCCAGTGCTCTAGAAACCCAATCCATGACAGGTGAACGCATTTCGCCGCTGGCCGGCAAACCAGCGCCGAAGGAGTTGCTGGTGGACGTGGCGCGTCTGGAGAAGGAATATTACGAGCGGCGTCCCGACCTGGATGACCCCAACCAATTGGTCAGCTTCGGCACCAGCGGACACCGTGGCTCGCCCCTGCGCGGCACATTTAACGAAGCGCACATCCTCGCAATAACCCAGGCGATCTGCGAATACCGGCGCGGGCAGGGAACCGACGGCCCGCTCTATATGGGGAAAGACACCCACGCCGTCTCGGAGCCCGCGCAGCGTACCGCGCTCGAGGTGCTGGCGGCAAACAACGTGGAGACGATCATTCAGCAAGACAGCGGGATAACTCCGACGCCAGTTATCTCGCGAGCCATTCTCGTTTACAACCGCAGCCGCAGTCAGAAAGATCATCTGGCCGACGGCATCGTGATTACGCCGTCGCACAATCCACCCGAGGACGGAGGCTTCAAGTACAACCCGCCCAACGGCGGCCCGGCCGATACCGATGCGACCCGCTGGGTAGAGAATCGCGCGAACGAATTGTTGCGGGCGGGGAATGCAGGGGTAAAGCGAATTCCGTTTGCTAAGGCGATCCGGTCCGCGACCACTCACCAGGAAGATTTCATTCTGCCGTATGTTCGTGATCTCAAGAATGTAGTGGACACGGATGCGATTCGCGACGCCCACCTAAAACTCGGCGTTGACCCATTAGGCGGAGCCTCATTGCCTTATTGGGAGCCGATCAATTCCATTTACGGGCTGGACATCGTCGTCACCAACAAAATAGTCGACCCTACATTTTCGTTTATGACCGTTGACCACGACGGCAAAATTCGCATGGACTGTTCGAGTCCCTATGCGATGGCCAGGCTGGTCGGCTTGAAAGATCAGTACCAGGTGGCTTTCGGCAACGATACCGACGCTGACCGGCACGGGATCGTAACTCCAGTTGCGGGTTTGATGAACCCGAATCATTACCTTGCCGTTGCCATCCGCTATTTGCTCACGCACCGGCCCCAGTGGCGTCGCACGGTTGCGGTGGGAAAGACTCTGGTGAGCAGCAGCATGATCGACCGCGTCGTCAACAAGCTCGGACGCAAGCTCAGCGAAGTGCCGGTGGGTTTCAAGTGGTTTGTGCCGGGTCTGGTCGATGGCTCGTACTGTTTCGGCGGAGAAGAAAGCGCTGGAGCGAGTTTTCTTCGTCTCGACGGTACAGCATGGACGACCGACAAGGACGGGCCGATCATGGACTTGCTGGCCGCGGAGATTACTGCGCGCACTGGCAAGAATCCCGGAGAACATTACCGCGAACTGACGGCGGAGTTCGGCACACCGTACTACACGCGCATCGACGCTCCCGCTACGCCAGAGCAGAAAGCAAAGTTAGCGAAACTCACCCCGGACGCGGTAAAGGAGTCAGATCTGGCGAGCGAGCCAATCACCGCCAAACTCACGAAAGCTCCGGGCAACGATGCCCCAATCGGCGGCTTGAAAGTTGTGGCGCAGAGCGGTTGGTTTGCAGCGCGACCCTCCGGGACCGAGAACATTTATAAGATCTACGCCGAGAGTTTCAAGAGCCAGACCCATCTGAACGCGATCCTTAGCGAGGCGCAGGAGATGGTGAATAATGCGCTGGGTTCGGGAGCGCGATAATGACCGATAACGACGGGCGCACGAATGTTCCGCCGTTTCCGCCCGAATATCGTGCTGCTGGCTTGCTGTTGCACGTCACTTCTCTGCCGTCTCCGTACGGCATCGGCGATATAGGATCGTCCGCGTTCTCGTGGATTGATCGTCTCCACGATGCTGGCCTGGCGTGGTGGCAGGCGCTACCCCTGGGTCCGACTGGTTACGGAAACTCGCCCTATCAATCAATGTCGTCGTTTGCCGGCAACGAGCTGTTGATCAGTCCCGGCTCTCTCATTTCGGACGGGCTGATACAGGCGGCCGATAGCGATCTGAGCGACGCTCAGTCTCACTTCTCGGCGGATGCGGTCGACTACGATTCTGTGATCCCGTTCAAACAGAGGCTGCTCGAAACGGCATGGACAAACTTCAAAGCCGGGCAGCGCAGTGCCACAGATCAAGATCTCGCGCCTGCCTTCGACGAGTTCTGCACCACGCAAGCGCATTGGTTGGAAGACTACGCTCTGTTCCGCGCGCTGAAAGAAAAGTTTCGCGGAATTTATTATCTCGAGTGGCCTGCAGAGTTGGTCCAGCGCCGCCCGAGTTCTCTCGCCGTGGCGCGGCGAGAGTTAGCCACTCAAATCGAGCAGGCTCGCTTCGCTCAATTCCTGCTGTTCCGTCAGGCCGATCAACTCAAGGAGCATGCCCATGCCAGGGGCGTGAGTTTGATCGGTGATCTGCCGTTCTTTGTTTCCCCGGATTCCAGCGATGTTTGGGCGAACCCTGAGCTATTCCTGCTCGATGAGCAGCATCGGCCGCGCTTCGTCGCCGGAGTTCCTCCCGATTATTTCAGTGCAACAGGTCAATTGTGGGGCAATCCCGTTTACGACTGGGACGCCGTGCGTGCGACTGGTTATCGGTGGTGCATCGATCGTGTGCGTGCTCTTCTGGCTCACGTCGATGCGATTCGCTTAGATCACTTCCGCGGGTTCGCGGCCGCGTGGCACGTTCCAGCCGGAGCGCCAACGGCTCAGTCCGGGCAGTGGGTGGCGGGTCCGGGAGCCAGCTTTTTTCAAGCGATGCAAACCGAGTTGGGCCAGCTACCATTTATTGCAGAAGATTTGGGTTTGATTACGGCCGACGTGCAGGCCCTCCGCGACCAGTTTCATCTGCCGGGGATGCGCGTCCTGCAATTCGCCTTCGATGGTCATGCGGACAATCCATATCTGCCGCACAACTTTGTCCACAATACAGTTGCCTATACAGGCACGCATGACAATGCCCCAACTCGACAATGGTATGAGGAATTGCCCGACTACCAGCGGCAAAATTTCTGGAGCTATCTCAATCGTGCGCCGGGAACCAGTGCAGATGCCGCTCCGGAGTTGATGCGGCTGGCATGGTCGTCACCCGCTGCGCTCGCGATCGCGCCGTTGCAGGATCTGCTCAACCTGGGAAGCGAAGCTCGTATGAACGTTCCCGGTCGCGCAGATGGCAACTGGCGTTGGCGCGTCCGAGAAGACATGCTATCGGCTCAGGCATTTCAATGGCTGCAGGATTTGACGGAGAGTTCCCAGCGCTCGGTCAGTCCTGCAACATCCGTCAGGGCGCAAGTGGACCGCGGACGAGCGAAAGCTCTAGTCTAGAAACCTAAAATCTAGAAACCTAAAATCTAGAAACAGACGAAAGGTTAGCCGGTGATTCAAGTTGCCAAGAGTATTCTCCTGGTCGTGAGCGCGCTCTTTCCGATCGTGGATCCGATCGGGGGCGCTCCGGTCTTTCTGCTGCTCACCAGAGATTATGCGGCCGAAACGCGACGAGTGCTGGCTCGCCGCATTGCGGTGGATAGTTTCATACTGCTGATCGCGTCCTTTACCCTCGGGGCGCACGTGCTCTCCTTCTTTGGGATTTCGCTTCCGGTTGTCCAGGTCGGCGGTGGGCTGATCGTGATTTCAACAGGCTGGGCGATGCTGAATCAGAAAGACGCGAACGATCAAGGCTCACCGAGGCGAACGGTCACTTGCGCTGATGCTCTGAGCCAGGCGTTCTACCCGCTGACGCTTCCTTTGACAGTCGGTCCCGGCTCCATCTCGGTTGCGATCACGTTGGGCGCGAATGCACCGCAGCACCTGGGTGCAAACCTGCTGGTAATTCTCGCCGCGGCGATCGGTTCTGCTTTCCTGGCAGTAACCATCTATCTCTGCTACGGCTACGCCGATCGGGTCGCGAGCAAAGTGGGCCCAACCGGCACAACGGTAATCTTAAAGCTCACCGCGTTCCTGCTGGTGTGCATTGGAGTGCAGATCTTTTGGAACGGCGCTAGCAGATTGTTAAGTTCGTTGCCGCAGTTCAGCGGAGTCGTGGCGCTGCCGCATTGAGAGCGCAGCTAGCGGCTGAAGTGAATAAAGATGAAGTGAATGAGGTTGGAGTGGGTGAAGGAGTGAATGAAAAGAGAGGCACTGTGAACAGTTCAAGCGTCGATATGCTGGCCAATGTGGACGGTCCGGCCAAGACTACCAACACCGTGGCGCCCCCACAGACGAGACGACCAACTTGGGAGCAGACTGAGGGCAACCCATTGCCACTTGGCGTCAACTGGATCGAAGAGGAGCAGGCGTTTAACTTTGCCATTCACTCGGAACACGCGGAGAGCGTCACTCTCTTGCTCTATTCTCCCGCCGATCTAGTGAATCCTCTGCTAAGGCTTCAATTGAATTTCTTGCACAACAAGTCAGGCCGGATTTGGCACTGCCGCATCCCAGTCACAAAGATTCCTGAGGCTCGCTATTACGCATACTCCGTCTCGGGAGAGAGCATTCCTCAACTCCATAGTTTCGATCCGCAGAAAGTTCTCCTCGATCCCTATGCGAAGTGCATTTTCTTCCCACCCGGTTTTGACCGGAACCTGGCTATGCGAGAAGGATCCAATGCAGGCAGCGCGCCTTTGGGGGTGCTGTTTGATCACCGATCGACATTTGACTGGTCGGGGGTTCGGCCTCCATATCATGAGTCGGATGCAGTCATCTACGAACTTCACGTGAAGGGTTTCACGAAGAACCCAAATTCAGGCGTCGACCCATCGCGTGCCGGCACATACGCCGGTCTCGTGGAGAAGATTCCCTATTTAAAGGAACTCGGGGTGACGGTTGTAGAACTGATGCCGGTTTTTCAGCGGGATCCACAAGAAGGCGACTACTGGGGCTATATGCCTTTGAATTTCTTCGCGCCGCATGCTCAATACGCGAGCACCCCTCGTGTTGAGGAGCAGCGTCTTGAATTCAAGAATATGGTGAAGGCTTTTCATCAGGCCAACATCGGCGTGGTGCTGGACGTCGTATACAACCACACCTGCGAGGGCGACTCCAAAGGGCCGATCTACAGCTTCAAGGGTTTCGACAGCGCCGGTTATTACATGCTTTCCTCCGATCCAACAAATCCCTACGCCAATTACTCCGGCACCGGCAACACCTTGAATTTCGGCCAGGCGCACGTGCGCAAGATGGTGATTGACAGCTTGCGTTATTGGAAGCGAGGGATGCATATCGACGGATTCCGCTTTGATCTGGCGTCGGTATTCAGTCGCAGCGCGGATGGTTCACTGAACTGGGGCGAAGCGCCCATCTTCAGTGAAATTGCCGCTGACCCGGAATTAGGCCGTGTGCGTTTGATCGCGGAACCTTGGGATACAGCCGCTTATCAACTCGGGCGCGGATTCCCCGGATTGACCTGGCTGCAGTGGAACGGCCGGTTTCGCGACGACGTTCGCCGGTTTGTTAAGGGCGACACTGGGATGGTTCCCGACCTGATGCGGCGTATCTATGGCAGCGATGATTTGTTTCCCGACAACCGCGCCGACGCTTATCACGCCTACCAGAGCGTGAATTATGTAACTTCCCACGACGGCTTCACGCTCTACGATCTTGTCTCTTATGACCGCAAGCGCAATTGGCAAAACGGAAATAATAATCAGGACGGTACCGACGCGAACTACAGTTGGAATTGCGGGCAGGAAGGGGATGAGGCTGTCTCACCTGCTATCCGCGCGTTGCGCCGGCAGCAAGTAAAGAATTTCTGCTGTCTGCTCTTCCTATCGAACGGTACGCCGATGTTTCGGGCCGGGGATGAGTTCCTGAACACGCAATTTGGCAACAACAATCCCTATAACCAGGATAACGAAACCGGATGGCTGGATTGGAATCAACTCCAATCCAACGAAGACATTTTCCGATTCTTCAAACGTATGATTGCGTTCCGGAAAAATCATCCCTCGCTGAGCCGGAGCAGGTTCTGGCGTGAAGATGTTACCTGGTACGGCGTCGGTCCCAAGGCCGATTTGTCCTACGACTCGCACAGCCTGGCATTCTGTCTGCACGGCGCTTCTCAAGATGACGACGACATCTACGTAATGATCAATGCCTACTGGGAAGAGTTGGAGTTCCATGTCCAGGAGGGGAATGTGCAAGAGGGAACAGCACAGGAGTGGAAGAGAATCGTGGACACTGCTTTGCCCAGTCCAGATGATTTCTCCGACGACGGAATCCCTTTAGAGCGGACGAAATACCTGCTGGCTCCAAGATCGATCGTGGTTTTATGTCGACCCGTCTTACGTCAACCCATCTTACGTCAACCCACGAAAAGCGACACTCGGGAGGGACTAACTTCGCAGGGTACGGTGAAAATTGCAACTTAGTCCCTTTCTTTCTCATCTCGTTATGTATTGGAGCGTTTCAGGCGAAGAAGCTACATGGGAGGATCTGTATGAACGCTTTCGGCCATGCTGGAGAGTTTTCAAGGCCTCGATTAGGCAAGCGGATTTCTGCTTTCGTGGTGTCATCGACCCTATTGTTGGTGACTTACCCTCAGTCTCTGGCAGCCTACCAAGACTCGCCAGCCCCGGCGCAGGCCGCGCAGACGCCTTCTTACACGCAACAGACTGCTGAGCAGTTGCAGCAGTTGGTCGCGCCGATCGCGCTGTATCCGGATTCTCTGGTCGCGCAGATCCTGGCGGCGTCCACGTTCCCTGAGCAAGTTGTCGAAGCCGACAGGTGGGTGCAAGCGCATCCTGATTTGAAAGCTGAGGCTTTGGGGCAAGCAGTGGACCCACAACCCTGGGACCCCAGCGTCAAAGCGCTCACTGCATTTCCATCCGTCCTGGGAAATATGGACAAGAACCTTTCCTGGACGTCATCTCTAGGCGACGCCTATTACAACCAGCAACAGGATGTAATGGATGCGGTACAGCTGATGCGCCGTAAAGCGCAAGACGCCGGCAATCTTAAGACCACGCCGCAGCTAAAGGTTACTGATCAGGATTCGGCGATTGATATCGAGCCCGCTGATCCTGACGTGGTGTATGTTCCCGCGTACGATCCGTGGCTGATTTACGGATATCCCGTCGTAGCTTGGCCGGGATGGTATCCGTACCCGGGAATCTGGTTTGACGGGCCGTACCTCTCATTTGGAATCGGCTTCGGAATCGGGTGGTGGGGTGGTTTTGGATGGGGGTGGGGCCATTGGGGATTCGATTGGCATAACCATTATGCCGTGTTTAACCACGGCAGGTATTTCTCGCAGAGCAGGACGTTTTATAACCGGAGCAATTTCTATCGCGGCGGAGCGGACCGCGGCGGAGCTTTCAATCGTCCCGGCGCATCGGCTAGGCCGTTCGACGGAAACAACCGGGCCGCTCGAGGATACGCTGAACCCCGCGGTCAAAGCGGCGTGCGCTCGGGTGCCTTCAGCGGCTACGAGCGTGGCGGAGAAGCCCGGAGCTTTTCATCGCGCGGAAGCGCCAGCTTCGGGGGAGGAGGTTTTCACGGTGGCGGTGGTGGGCGCCGCTGATCCAAGAGTAGAAAAAGGAGCAGAAAAAGTTCTATTAGCTGGTTGAGAGAAATGGAGAGAAGGCATATGCGGCGAACGAAACTGAACCTCAACAAATTTCTTGGAGCCAATTTTCCTAAGGCCAATCTTTCTAAATTAATTGTGGCCGTGATCCTCTTGGCGCTGTCTCTTCCCGCGCGTTCGACGGCCCAGCAACCAGGCCAGAAGACATTTGCATCGGCGGAAGACGCGAGCAAGGCACTGGTCGCGGCTGCGCAGAGTAATGACGAAAAGGCCATGCTCGATATCCTCGGACCAGACGGAAAGCAGATCGTTTCGTCGGGAGACGACGCCGAGGACGCCCAAACCCGTGCCAACTTCGCACAGAAGTATCAGGAAATGCACCGCCTGGTGAAAGAACCGGATGGAACGACGACGTTATATATTGGCGCGAAGAATTGGCCCACTCCGATACCGCTCGTGAATAAGGGCAATGCTTGGTATTTCGACACCGAGGCAGGCAAGAAGGAGATCTTATTCAGGCGAATTGGCCGGAATGAAATGTCAAGCATCCGTGTTTGCCAGGAGCTGGCAGCGGCCCAAAAAGAGTACTCCACGCAGCGCGGCGAGTACGCGCAGAGAATCTTTAGCGATGAGGGGCAGCGCGATGGCCTGTATTGGAAGTCTGCCGATGGGGAACCGCAGAGCCCCGTTGGACCGCTTGTGGCGGCGGCCGTTACGGAGGGCAACCCGGGCAGTCGAGAGGGCGCTCCGACTCCTTATCGCGGCTACTATTACCACATTCTGACACGGCAGGGGAAGAATGCTCCGGGCGGGACAAAAGGTTACATCGCAAATGGCAAAATGACTGGCGGTTTCGCGTTCGTGGCATATCCCGCGGAATACAGGTCGTCTGGTGTAATGACATTCATCGTCAACGAGGATGGAGTTGTGTATCAGAAGGATCTTGGCAGAAAGGCCGATGCACTCGCCAAGGCCATGAAGGAATACAACCCCGATTCCAGCTGGCAAAAGGCTGTAGAGCAGCAGGACGAGGCTGCTGGCGATCAGAAAACAAAGTGAGAGATAACAAAGTAAGAGATAAGCGCACGACTTCCTAGCCCCTCAATTCGCATCCGAGCAGCACCGATCATTGATACATCCCTCTGTTCGCGACGGGGTGAACTGGGTTTCAAAAGCTCTTGCACTTGATTACCAGTCAGTCGACTTCTAAGCCTCAGGCGTTCGATCGCGGCCAAACTGGCGCAAGCCCCCCCCTTTCCAATTAATAGGGACCTTGAATTGCTTTCAATACTCAAATAAAACATCAAGCGGAGGTTTGCCATGAGGAATCCTGTTTATAGGCCTCAGTGGATGATCGTTCTAACGATCATAGTCGTTGTCGGAATGTCGATCGCGAGCGGCAAGACCTTACCTGCGCTCTTCGCGGAGTCGCACCCTGGTCTTGCAGGCCAAACGTTGTCTGCCTCGGGTGTTCCCGCACTCCATGCCATTGTGGATTCAGGCCACAATGCCGATCTTCGCTGGCCCGACTTTACTCCCTACAAAACCGAGGTCGCCAGCCTTTACGAGGCGAACGGTTATTCTTTGCTTTGGCTTCAGAACGGCCACGTCCGTCCCCAGGGGCTGGCCGTGATCGAGCTTTTACAAAATGCCAACGCTAAAGGACTCGACCCCGAAGATTACGATGGCTCGCGATGGCAGGGCCGCCTTCTCAAGCTAGGTCAAAACAATTCGGGGCAAAAGCCGTCTGAACAAGACTTGATCTCATTCGATACCGCGCTGACGGTTTCGGCGATGCGCTACATCCGTTCCATCCACTGCGGCCGCGTAAACCCCAAGGAATTCAAATTTGAGCTTGATACGGAGGGGAAACAGCTCCCGTTGGCCGAATTCCTTCAGACCCAGGTCGTGAATGCAAGCGATCCAGCCGCCGAAATCCAGAAGCTGGAACCGCCCTTCCCGGGCTACAAGAAGCTGATCGAGCTCTTGCCGGTTTATGAAGGCTACGCAAATCAAGTTGAGGGAGAGAAGCTACCAACCGTCACGAAGACTGTGCGTCCCGGCCAACCCTACGCTGGCGTGGTCCGCTTGGGTCGGTTTCTTCAAATCATCGGCGACATTCCTGCAGGCGCACAACTGAATCCGGATGCAACCATCTATGACGGTGCGCTCGTCGACGGCGTGAAGCATTATCAGGATAGACATGGGGAAACTCCCACCGGCAACCTTGACGCGCGCACGATCAATGAACTCAATACGCCTCCCGCTGCCCGCATTCGCCAGATCAAGTTGACGCTCGAACGGTGGCGCTGGATTCCGCATTCCTTCGCACAACCGCCCGTGGTCGTGAATCTTCCCGAGTATCGCGTGCGCGCGATGAACCCGGATGGCACTGTCGCTTTCTACAAGAACGTCATCATTGGAAAAGCCTACGGTCACAAATCTCCGGTCTTTGAGAAAGAGATCCAATACGTGGTGTTCCGGCCCTACTGGAACGTGACTCCCAGCATTCAGCGGAATGAAATCATGCCCCACATCCAGAAGGACCCGAACTACATCGCCAAGCACAATTTTGAAGTGGTCACGCCCCAAGGCGAGGTTGTAACCGACAATCAAGTGAGCCCGGAGGTCTTAGACGGCATACGATCGCTTCACCTGATGGTGCGGCAAAAGCCTGGCGACACGAATTCTCTAGGCCTGGTGAAAATCATCTTCCCCAATCCGGACAACGTATACCTGCATGGCACGGATGCTCCGGAACTGTTCTCGCCCGACGTCCGCGATTTCAGCCACGGATGCATTCGGGTGGAGAAGCCTGCGGACCTCGTTTCCTGGGTGTTGCGAAACAATCCGGGCTGGGATTTGGAGCGGGTGAAGGCCACGATGAACGGCGAGAAAAATAATCTTCAGGTGAACCTCGTCGCGCGAATTCCGGTTCTGATCGTCTACGGCACCGCTACAGTGAATGAGGAAAATCAGATTCGTTTTTTTGACGATATCTATGGTTATGACGCAGAACTCGATAAAGCGTTGGCCACAGAACATCCCTAGATGTGGTGGTTCTTTTGACCGGCATTGATGAACCGAATGAGGTTTGAGCCGCATCTAATGCGGGTGCGCCCCTCAGACTACAGTGAAGTGAACCTCTTGGAAGGACGCCAGGCGTTTTCAGCGCCGTTGCCGAGAGTGAATTGTAAGTTCGGTTTATCGCTGATTCTTTTTTTGCTGCTGGCGACGCTGGGGCATACCGCCGCATCGACGGTTCCATCCCTACACGAATACCGGCTGCGCTTCTATCACACTCACACGGGCGAGCGGCTGGATGTCGTCTATCGTCGCGGTGATCAGTACATCCCCCAAGCGCTAGACGAACTCGACCATTATTTGCGCGACCACCGTACCGGAGATGTGCGCCATTTCGATCCTCGCCTCTTCGACCTGCTCTACGACCTGACTGCATCGCTCCGCGATTCCGGTGGTGAAATCAATGTGATTTGCGGCTACCGTACGCCCTGGAGCAACGAATTCCTGCGCACGCGCAACCCGCACACCGGCGTGGCGCAGCACAGCCTGCATATGCAGGCCGAAGCGATCGATATTCGCTTGCCTGGAATTCCGACGTCGGAGCTGCGTGACGCAGCCCTGCGCCTGCATCGCGGAGGAGTGGGATACTATCGCAGCTCAGACTTCGTGCACGTCGACGTTGGGCCTGTGCGCCACTGGTAGTTCCTGATTAGCGCGGTTCAAGTCCGCTCGTCGTTCCATTCATTTCTGCGTTGCCGGCTATTCCTCCAGAATCGCCTTTACGGGGAATCGCTCATTTTTGAATTCCATCTTTTTCTAAATTCCATCTTGTTCGCGGGAAATTCCGAGCCGCCGCATCAAGGATTGCAGAGTTGTTCTTTTCATGCCCAATCGTGCGGCTGCTCCACGCGGGCCGCCTACCACTCCGCCGGTTTCGCGCAGCACGCGAAGAATATGTTCGCGCCGCAGGTTTACCATGGTGTCCTCACCCGACTCTTCAGGCACCAGCGCCAGCTCTTCCAGGGGAGCATTGAGCATCGGCCCATCGGAGAGTATGAGGGACCGCTCGATGAAGTTTTCCAGTTCTCTTACGTTTCCCGGCCATCTCCAGCTCATCAGCGCATCCATGGTTTCCGGGGGGATGGTTTTAACGGATTTATTCATGCGGCCGGCATACTTCTCGACGAAATGGCGCACCAGCAGAGGAATGTCGCTGCGCCGTTCACGCAACGCGGGCAGTCGGATAGGAAACACACGGAGGCGATAGAATAAGTCGCTCCGGAACTGCCGATTGGCCACGCGGTCAGCCAAGTTGCGATTCGTAGCTGCGATCAGGCGTATGTCGACCCGGATGGTGCGAGTGCTTCCCAGCCTCTCGAACTCCCCATCCTGCAGCACGCGCAGAAGCTTCGGCTGCAATTCCAGGGGAAGGTCTCCGATCTCATCCAGGAACAGCGTTGCCTTGTCGGCCAGCTCCAGTCGCCCGACTTTCTGGCTCACCGCTCCGGTGAACGCGCCTTTCTCGTGCCCGAATAGCTCACTCTCCAGCAGCCCGCTGGGAATCGCCGCGCAATTGATTTTGATCAAGCTCAAATGCTTGCGCGCACTCATGCGGTGGATAGCGCGGGCGATCACTTCTTTCCCGGTACCGGTCTCGCCCAGAATAAGGACAGTCGCCGCGCTGGGCCCCACGGTACTGACTTCGTCCAGCACTCGTTTGATCCCGGCGCTTTCCCCTATGATTTCTTCGAAGTACGACTCGGCATTCATCGCGGTAATCCATCCGCGGCGTCAAGTTTCAAGGCTCGGCGGATTTCGTTGAGCAGGTCGGCGTCACTGACCGGCTTCTCCAGGAAGCACGCCGCCCCAGCCTGAAGCGCCTGCGCCCGCACCTTCTCATCCAGGTAGGCAGTGATGAAGATGATCGGCATCAGAAAACCCGCCTGCACCAAATAAGCCTGCAGCTGCAATCCGTTCATCCGTGGCATGTGTACGTCGAGGATTAGACACGACGTGTCGCGGAGATGCCCGGAAACCAGGAATTCTTCCGCGGATGCGAAGACCACAACCGTAAAGCCGAACGACCGGATCAGTCTCCCCATAGCCCGGCGCATCGAGTCATCATCGTCCACGACCGAGACCAGAGGAATTTCTGACATTGGGTCCTCCAGCTTCGAATCATCAAAGCGGAGTTCGTACGGCAGTTACCGGGGCTTATCATCCGCATCTTTTAGTCTCAGGGTAGAGCGAACTTCTTTGAGCAAAGCTTCCTCGCCGGAGGGTTTGCGGAGAAAATCCACGGCTCCAACCTCAAGTGCGCGTGCACGGGCTTCCACATCAGTGCTCGTCGTAATGAAAACGATAGGGATATGGCGGCCGGAAGATGCCAGGTGGCTTTGCAGCTGAAGTCCACCCATGCCTCGCATATGCGCATCAACAATGACGCACGCGGTCTCATCCAGGTGCCTGGAGCTAAGGAACTCCTCCGCCGACGCGAAGACCTCGACGGCGAAGCCGCGCGACCCAAACCAGGACCCAATGGATCGTGCCACGGCAGCACGGATAGATTCAGCGCCATTTATGACCGAGATGAAGGGAACCTTCGACATAGCAAACGCCCCGCCAGCAATCTGTCTTCAGTTGGCCAGCCTTGTGTCTTCAATTGAAATGTACAGGCAGGACAGTGGCGAATCTATTGGGCGTTCGTACTGGCGGACTACACCTTCGTAGCGACGGGCTTTACCAAAGTTTACTGAGTGAGGCCGTTCTGAATTTCTGTTATGGAGGAGACAGGTATAATTCGCCGCAACGTAAGAGTTCTATGCGGAAATGGCCAATGCGCTGCGGGAGGGGCATGGGCTATGGAACTGGATGCAAGAATAAGGGCGAAGATTGCCCTGCTGCGCAATGAGATGGACGAGATCCACCGCGCCAATCGCCTGTACTGGCAGCAAGGCGAATCCCAGACCCTTGCCGCAAAGGCTGAGTACGAGTCCAGAAACCAACGAGTGGAGCAAATCAGAGCTGAGCTTGACCAACTTGGGTCACAGTGATTACAGCCCACTGAGTGCAGACTTTTTGACCGGAATCCCGATTCTCTCCGCCATCCTCACCAGGTCGGTTACTGACTCCGCACCCATCTTGCGCATGAGCTGGCTGCGGTGAACCTTGACCGTAGCTTCCGTAGTGCCAATTTCGGTGGCGATCTGTTTGTTGAGCAGACCGGAGATCACCCAGGGCAGCACTTCCTGCTCGCGCGGGGTCAGCAATGCAAAACGCTCCCGCAGTGTGGCAACTTCCGCCTCTTGTTGCAGCCGGAGGCGATCTCGCTCGAGTGCGTGGTGAATCGCGTCCAGCAGATCCTGATCGCGAAACGGTTTGGTGAGGAATTCCACGGCGCCAGCCTTCATAGCTCGCACCGTCATCGGGATATCGCCGTGAGCGGTGATGAAGATAATCGGAATCGGATGGTTGGACTCGGCTAATTCGCGCTGCAGTTCGAGGCCACTTTTCCTGGGCAACCGGATATCAAGCACAAGGCAACTGGGAATATCCAACTGCTGAACCCGCAGAAATTCCTGCGCCGAGGCAAATGCCTCCACGCGCAATCCTACCGATTCGATGAGGCGCTTGATGGCGCGACGAACCGAAGGGTCGTCATCGACTACGAAAACGATGGAGGCCGACTCTGTCATAAAAGCGATCAAATAAAAATCAATCTTGGGCGGGCAGAGTCAATTCGAAGAGCGCACCGTCAGACCTTGCCACAGCTCGCAAATGTCCACCGTGCGACTCGACAATAGAGCGGCTGATAGAGAGCCCCATGCCGATGCCTTCCGTTTTGGTTGTAAAGAACGCCTCGAAGATGCGATCTGCAATCTCCGGTCCGATTCCGGGCCCGGAATCCTGAACCTGAACCAAAACGCCATCTGCATTCTTTGACGACCGGATCAGAATTTCCCGCCTCCCGCTTTTGGACGAGATGGTCGCTTCGATAGCGTTCATGATCAGGTTAATCAATACCTGTTGCAACTGCACCGCGTCGCCGGGCACTTGTGGCAGGTCAGACGCCAGCTCCGTACTTAAGGTGATGCGGTTTCTTGTCACCTCGTTGCGCAGAAGAATGGTGACGTCTTGAATTATCTGGTTGATATCCAGTTCCGTGGTGCGGGAAGCGGACTTGGTCAACATGCTGCGAATCCGCGAAATCACCGCGCTGGCGCGAGTGCCGTCGCTCACAATTTCTGTAATCGCCGCGCGTAGTTCATCGGGGTTCGAGGTTGCACTGTCAAGCTGGCGCAGGCAGAAGTTGCCGTTGGTAACGATCGCCGTAAGCGGCTGGTTGACCTCGTGAGCAATGGCTGCGACCAGTTCTCCCATCACAACGATGCGGGTCACGCGGGCAAGATCTTCCTGGGCCTGATGCAGTTGCTCCTCGGCGCGTCTTCGCTCGGCCACGTCGATACAGGAGCCGATATAACCGGCAAAAGACCCGTCCGGATTGAATCGTGGCACCCCCATGTCGAGAACCCATCGATATTCGCCGTCGTACCGCCGCAGGCGATACTCCATCCTGAATGCCTCTCGCCGATCAAAAGCCTGAATGTACGTATCCAGGCATGTCTGTAAATCTTCCGGATCGACGCCCTCCGCCCAGCCGTTGCCCAACTCCTGCTCAAAGGATCGGCCGGTGAAGTCCAGCCAGGACTTATTGAAGTAAGTACAGAGCTTGTCGGTTCCCGACATCCAGATCATCACCGGAGCGCTATCGGCCACCAGCCGAAAGCGTGCCTCACTCTCGCGCAGTTCTGCCTCTACGCGTTTTTGCCCGGTGACGTCCCGCCCGATGCCGAGGGTCGACCCGTCGGAAAGACGCACGAATGTAGTGGCCACATCGATGACCCGCCCATCCTTTACGCTCACCTTGAGGTCGTTCCACTCGCCATTTGACGCGGCCATGAGGCCGAGAACCATTTGGCGATAATCCGGATCCGGAAAAAACACGGCGTATATGTCCAGATTTTGTCCACGTATTTCTTTCAGCGTCCAGCCCGTCGCACGTTCGAATTCTGGATTGACCATCTCTACGCGGCGGTCCTGCCCCCGGAAGGCGATGATCACAGGGATATTTTCAAATATCTTCTGGAAAAGCTCCTTCTGCTTTCGCAATTCATCTTCAGCGCGCTTGCGGTCCTCGATATCGGTAGCGGAGCCATACCACTTAACTACGGTTCCCGCTTCGTCGCGCAGCGGCACCTTGCGCAGAAGCATCAGACGGTATTCTCCATCAGCCCGCCGAAATCGTGCTTCGGTTTCGAGCGGTGTGCCGCTGGCCACCGACGACCGCCACCGGCGCAGGACGTCTTGAACGTCGTCGGGGTGGAGTACATGGGTCCATTGCCATCCCGAGATTTCTTCTAGAGTAGCGCCCACATATTCCAGCCAGCGCTTGTTGAAGAAATCGACATAGCCGTCGGGACGGGCGCTGTGCAGCATCGCGGGAGCCGTATCGATCACGAGCCGGGTGCGATTTTCAGCCTCTTTGCGATCTTGGATATCGGTACTCGTACCATACCATCTGACGATGCGCCCTTCGGAGTCCTTCAGCGGCACCCCACGCGCGAGAAACCAACGATATTGCCCATCCGCGCCACGGCGACGAACTTCCTGCTCGTAAGGCTTGCCCTGCGCTCTCGATTCCTCCACGACTTTCAGTAACGACTCCCGATCATCGGGATGAATAATGCGCTGCCAACCTCTGGCTTTCAGCTCTTCCAGCGTGAGGCCCGTGTAGGAGCGCCATTGCGCATTTGCAAAATCCAATGTGCCGTCGTTTGGACCGCTCATGATCTGTTGGGGGATTATGTCGATCACTAGCCGCAGGTGTTCTTCACTGCGAAGCACGGCCTCTTCTGCCCGTTGACGCTCGGCAATTTCCTTTCTCAGCGATTGGTTGACCGCTTCCAACTGTGAGGTTCGTTCGGCAACACGCCGCTCCAGCTCTTGGTTAAGACGCTGAATCTCGGCGCGCGCCCGCCTGTCCACCGATGATGTGATAACGGCGGCGACCAGCACGATCAAGGTCGCAATCACAACTCCAGAGCTGCCAATGGGAGACACGCTGATAGCGTGAGAAAAGTCTGGGCGCGGGGCGGGAAAGAAACTTGCGGCAGCCATCCCGGTATAGTGCATCGCGGAGATTGCGGCTCCCAGAACAATGGCGCTGCCCAGCCGTCGCGAAAAACTCCATCGCGTGTCTTCCCGTAAACCAAATGCCATCAGCAACGCGATTAAAGAAAACAAGATTGCCAGCAGGATGGAACACGCCACCAGTAGGGGAGAATACCGGGTAACGGCAGGCAATCTCATTGCGGCCATCCCGATGTAATGCATGCCGGCGATGCCGGCGCCCATAACGATACTGCCGATCAGGGCTTCAACAGGCCCCGTTTTCTGTCGGCTCGCCACATACAGTGCGACTGCGGACGCGAGGATGGCCACCGAGAGTGCTGCCAGAGCCGTCGGCCAGTGATACTCAACCGGCACTGGCAAGTGGAAGGCCAGCATCCCCTTGAGGTGCATCGCCCAGATGCCGATGCCCATTGCCACAGCGCCGCCGCTCAACCAGGCTAGGCGAGCCCGGCCGCGTGAGGCGGTTACGCGTCCCGCAAGGTCGAGCGCGGCGTAGGACGCAGCTATGGCTATCAACACCGAGCGGGCCACTTCGCCGTATTCGTATGTGCCCGTTAGCGCTACGTTTTCGGAAGCCAGCACTGGAATCTCGTTGACTGCGATAGGGAAGCGCTCCAACCTTCACGAAAAACGAAGCGCTCGCAAAACTGACACCGACGAAGAGTGCTCAATCAGGCCCGTGCTGCCGCGGACGAGAGTCTACACCCAACCAAAGCCAGGGCGCATGGAAAATAATGGTAGATTCCGGCCGTTGAGAATTGCAACACTAAGGCCGGTGACGGGCTGACTGGAAATTATTCCGGGCCAGAAGTCGGCTGGGAGTACAAGTTCGAGGGCAAGTTCGCGTACAGGTCAGGAGCAAGAAAGTAATCTCCTCGAAGCGTCAGCACGCTCACGGCAGATTATCCACCATCGAAATCTCCCGTTCATCGGCATCATTCATAATCGCGCGTTTCCCATCCGCGCTCGCGCCCACCCAGAACGGAGCGCTCCGCAGCGAAACCAAATCGCGTACCTCGCGTTTGGCCGGGTCATAGAGACTTAACGTGGGACGCCCATTCGGCAGGTCTTCGGCGAACACGATTCCTTCGCGCGTTACCGCCCAACTCGCCCAGGTGCGTGGCCGCAGGTGTTGCAGTACGCAAGCCTCTGTCCCACCATTGACACGTACCCGGCAGATTTCTGGCTGCGGATACCTCGACTTCCAGTAGTAGATATAACCGTCTGCCGATTCCAGCGCCGCAAACCCGCCGTTCGTGGTGACTTGCACTTCGCGGCTCCCACCGACGGGCACCTTCCACACCTGCCAGTCTCCGGTTTGATCGGAGGCGAAATATATCCACTTTCCATCGCGGGAAAAACTCGGCACCAGACCCTTCACGATTGGTTGTGCCTGCTCGTTGCCGTCAACCTTGATCACGAAAATTCGCGTCTGCCCATCGTAGGGAGCATCAAAGGCAATGCTGCGTCCATCCGGCGACCAGCGCGGAGTCCCGGCACTTTCCGTAAAACTAACCTGCCGCGGATTCGAGCCGTTCGTTTCACGCACCCAGATTTGCCAAGGACCAGTACGGTTCGACATGTAGGCGATTCGTTTGCCATCGGGTGAGAATTGCGGACCTGCGTTGCCGCTGTCGTCCGCGATGACCGTGCGCAGCATCGGGCCGACTGACTTCTGCTCTGAAACCGTCCGTATGTGGGGTATCTCAGTGCCTCGCAGCTCACTGTTCTTGCTTTTGGGAATGCTTGCTTCGCCGGCGTTCATGCCGCGCGCATCTGACTGCCCATGCGAGCTCTTGGCCGCGGCGGCCAGGTTCTGCGCCACATCCTTCCGAACCATCCTCAATATATTTTCAGTCATCTCCGGATTTCTGCTCAGAAATGCAGCCACTGGCACTCCAATAAGCAGCATCGCCGCGCTCGCAAAGAGCACGAAGCGCCCGGCCCAGCTTCGCCGCGGTGCAACCGCCGGCGGAGCAATCGCAATGTTTTTGGCCCGGTCTGAGTCTGGCGCGGGAAGTTTTTCCCCCTCCTCGCGAACGGATGGAATCGGAATCGGAGCGGCAGCCGTAACCGGAATCACGGCTGGTTGCATCGGTTGCGGCCGTTCACATTGAACCGTCTCCGATTGAACCGCGCCGATAAACCTGTACCCTCGCCGCGGAAGCGTCTCAATATACTTCGGCGCCTCCGCCGAATCACTCAGCGCGTCCCGCAATTTATTCACGGCCGCATTCAGCCCATGGTTGGAGTCCACGTAAGCATCGTCGGTCCAAAGTTGCTTCTGCAGTTCCTCGCGAGTTACCAACTCTCCGGGACGCGCCAGCAGCATCTCCAGAATTTGTAGAGGCTGGCCCGAAAGCTTGAGCTTCATTCCGTGTTTGCGGAGTTCCTGGGTGTGAAAGTCAGCTTCGTAAGGTCCGAAGAGAACGCAGCGCGGCAGGTTATTCGGTCTCATATCCAGAACTCCTCGATCTTCCGTGGTGGCGATCTTCCGTGGTCACTTGCACTCGAGAACGCATTTCACCTGGGTACTCGCGGGTCTCCGCGCGTCTCATCACAACGATGTTGCCAAGGCGTACCACTCCCCCGGCATCCGGCTATTTATAACTACGCGTTACGCGAGACAGAGGTTCCCCGCTTCCTTAACAATATAGACGCCCCATGCTCGCCAATCGTGAGCAATGATAAATGGCAAATGACAAGAGCTACTTCTGACCCCGGTAAGACGTCGCTCGGGCCGATTGACCCACCTCATCGAATTGCTGCCGGCTCACTACTTCACCTCTAAGCCCTTTCGCGCCTTGTACTTGTCTGATGATCTCTGCGCGCTGCAGAAAGTATCGCGCGTGCATTGAGGTATCTGAAGCCAAGTGGCAAATTCGATCTCACATTCTCGCCGGTTTCAATCCCGGCCCGAAATGGAGGTCGCATGAGCATGAGAACGAGAACGAGAACGAGAACGAGAAACAGATTCGCGGTCCTGGTGGTCGTCGTTCCATTGATCGTTGTTCTATTGCTCGTTTGGGTCAGCCAGCTTTCAGCCCAGAAGTCCTCACAAGAGCAGTGCAGCCTGGCAGTCCTCTCGCATGGCATCAGCAACAAACAAGTGGTCTGCAGTTCAAAGGTTGTTCAACAGATGGCCTTGCGCGGACACGCCTTTGAACAAAACCAGCTCGGAATGGCTTCCATGCTGGTAATCGGACCTGAATATAGTGAGAACGAAGCCCTGCAATGGTTCGAGCGAGCCGCCCAACGCGGATACGCACCGGCCCAGGTCAACCTGGCGGTGATGTACGTGAACGGCTGGGGAACCCGCATGAACTATGCCGTGGCGCTCCATTGGCTGCATGCCGCAGCCGATCAAGCCTTCCCGCGTGCTTACTACAATCTGGGAATCTTGTTCCTCAATGGACAGGGAGTCCGTCAGGATTACGCCGAGGCCGTTCGCTGGTTTCAGAAGGCCGCGGAAGCGAACGATGCCGACGCCCAGACTAACCTGGGCTACTTGTACGATCAGGGACTCGGCTGCCCGCACAGCGCGCCGGCCGCCGTGTCATGGTATCGCAAAGCCGCCGATGCCGGGAATGCCATCGGGGAGAATAATCTTGCTGATATGTATCTGCGAGGAGAAGGCGTTCCTCAGAATAACGCAGAGGCCTTTCGTTTATTCCAGAAGGCGGCCATCCAGGGTTCCACCGGTGCGCGCATTAAACTCGGCTACATGTATGCCAACGGCCTCGGCGTGAAAAAAGATCCGGAGACTGCCTATGCCTGGATTTCCGCCGCGTCGCTGGCCGGCGACCGTCGCGGGGACTACCTGATTCCGGCGCTGAAGGAACTGTTAACCGCGCAACAGATCTCCACTGCCACTCAAAAAGCCCATGGCGCGCCCTTCAAACCTAACCAGCAACTGCCGATAAACTCTTTCGCGCCATAAACATTTGCCATCGTGCAGGGCAATCTCGCCTATATGCGGCTTCGACTTGAATCCCAACCCAGGTTTCTGCTACAAAAAGTGGAAATGTCGCTGGCGGCTGCCAGGCAGCCCGCGCGTAGTTTTCCAGAAGTGAGTGCCGGCTTCAGATAACTGCGGCGACTTTATTGGGTCTTGCAGAACCGGGGCGTTTCCCGCTTGCGAAAAACGGGAAGGGTAAGTTTTTTGGGCTCATCCGGCGCCTTGTCGAGATTCGTTCTGAACGGTTCTCGTCGGCGTAAAACATCGAACCTCCGCACCACGTTTTAGGAGTTTCCGGTGGCCGTACATCCCAGGTTCCGAAGTGCTCCGCGCAGTGCGGACAGGTCTGCGGCCTTCGCCTGCCTCTTCAACTTCTGCTTCTCCACACCCTGGTTCTCCAACTTCTGTCACGACAACTCGGACAACCTTTCATTTGTCCGCGTTCTCTTATCAAAACCCCAACACACCACATCCGCCGGAGGAAGATAATGGCGACCAATCTTGTGCAAATCGACAATGATGAAGAAATCAAGCAGCGCCTGGAGGCCGAGCGTAACCGGCTCCGCAAGATCGCTGGTTTAGGCCAGCCCACACATTTTCACCGCCCTGTTGAGAGGGCGTTCACGGCCGAGCAACGTAATCAGGTCACGATTTTGTTTGGCGGCTTTACCTGGAAGCATGAGGACTTGATCCGTGCTGTGTTTCAGGGTTGTGGCTACCGCTGCGAGAAGCTGCCGGTTCCCAACGTCGCCGCGTTCCAGACCGGCAAGGAGTTCGGCAACAACGGCCAATGTAATCCAACCTACTTCACCGTGGGCAATCTGGTGCAGTACCTTCAGTTTTTGGAGAAGGAAGGCCTCTCGCGTGAAAAGATCCTGAACAACTTCGTCTTCTTCACCGCGGGTTCCTGCGGACCATGCCGCTTTGGCATGTACGAGGCGGAATATCGCTTCGCGCTGAAGAACGCTGGCTTCGACGGTTTTCGCGTCCTGCTGTTCAAAGACAGTGACGGGATTAAGGCTGCCTCCGGCGAGCCCGGCCTGAAATTCACCATCGACTTCGGCTTCGGAATGCTGAACGCCATGCATCTCGGCGACGTCATCAACGACATGATTTACCAGATTCGCCCTTTCGAAGTGACCAAGGGCGAAACTGATCGCATTTTTCGCGAGATGGTGGACGGACTCTGTGAAGATCTTCGCACCCGTGACTCGTTCGAAATAGAACAGAGCGGCCCGAGCTGGCTCAAGCCGAAGGTGAAGAACAACAAAGTTCTGCGCAACACCTTCAACGTGCTCGGCAAAATGCACGAGCACCTCTGGGGCAAGGATTATCTCGAGGCCTTGCACACCGCCCGCGACCGTATAAACAAGATCGAAGTCGACCGCACCAAGGTCAAGCCGGTGGTGAAGATCACGGGCGAGTTCTGGGCGCAGATCACCGAGGGCGATGGCAACTTCCACATGTTCGATTTTCTTGAGCGCGAAGGCGCGCAGGTGATTGTAGAGCCGATCGCGACTTGGGTGGCCTACCTGATGTATCAGGCCAAGGCGCACGCGATTGCGAAGTGGCCGGTGAACCGCCCGCACCGCAATCCAGAATGGTATGAACTCAAGAAGAATTTAGCGAACTACTTCGGCTTGCACAAGAAACTCTGGGGTCTTGGCTTTGGAGAAGCAGCCTGGAAGTATTTCTATCACCGCACGATCAAAAACATGGGTGGTCTCACGCACCATCTGGTGCCGCAGACCGACCTAGCCGAATTGGCTCACCCCTTTTACAACCAGTTCGCCCGCGGCGGTGAGGGACACCTGGAAGTCGGCAAGAACGTTTACTACACCGTGCACAAACTCTGCCACATGGTGCTGGCTCTGAAGCCTTTTGGCTGCATGCCTTCTTCGCAGTCCGATGGGGTGCAGTCGGCGGTGGTCAACAAGTTTAAGGACATGATCTTCCTGCCGATCGAAACCTCCGGCGAAGGCGAAGTGGAACGCCCATAGCCGGTACAGATGGCGCTGGGCGAGGCCAAAGTCAAGGCCAAGACCGAGTTCGAGCAGTGCCTGAAATCCACCGGCAAGAGTTTGGACGAAATCCGGGAATACATCGCCGAGCATCCTGAGTTGAAGCGGCCTTTCTACCACGTACCGCATCGCGAGGGCGTTGCTGGAACTGCCGCGCAGTTTATTTTGCACGTGAGCGATCGCATGAACATGGATAAGAGCACGCGGTTGTGGAAGCGGTCGCGCGTTCCTGGCGTCGCCTTGCCGAACGCCGCGTAAGGGTAAGCGCCGCCATCTTGCTGGTTGGCCGTGCTAGCTAGCCATGCTGGTGAGTCATACCAGCGAGATGGCGGTCATCACAATCGAGAACTGTTTTCTGCGACATATCGGAGAGACGATGCACGACCATCTGCAACAGCAATCCAAGCCACAGTTACTGCAAATCGCTCCTTTGCCTCCGCAAAGGCCGCACGATCATCACACGGAATTTATGGTGGGACTCGACGTGGGCTCAACCACGGTCAAGGCAACAGTCGTGGATGCCGCCAGCGACAAGGTGCTTTGGCAGGACTACCAGCGCCATGAGACCAAGCAGCCGGAAAAGACGCTGGAATTCCTGCGGCGCATGGAGAAAGAAGTCGGCATTGACGGCCACAACACGCGCATGTTTATGACGGGTTCTGGCGGCGGTGCGATTGCCGACCAGATCGGCGCCAAGTTCGTGCAGGAAGTCACCGCGGTATCGCTCGCGGTCGAGAAGATGCACCCGGAAGTGTATTCGGTCATCGAACTCGGCGGTCAGGACGCGAAGATCATCGTCTTCAAGGATGACGAGGAAACCGGCCGCAAGAAGAAAATTCCGTCGATGAACGATAAGTGCGCCGGTGGCACCGGCGCGGTGATCGACAAGATCAACGCGAAGTTGAAAATCCCGGTCGCCGAACTGGCGATGCAGGGTTATCACGGAATCAAGCTGCATAAAGTCGCCGGCAAGTGCGGCGTCTTCGCCGAGACGGATATCAACGGCCTGCAGAAGGTCGGCACTCCGTCGGATGAATTGATGGCGTCGTTGTTCGAAGCCATCATTCTGCAAAACTTGAGCGTTCTGACTCGCGGGCACACGCTGCGGCCACACGTTCTGTTGTTGGGCGGCCCGAACAGTTTCATCAAAGGCATGCGCGAGGCTTGGCAGGCGAACATCCCTCGCATGTGGCAGGAGCGCAAGGTCACGATTCCTGACGGCGCAAAGCCGGAGGACCTGATCAAAGTCCCCCAGAACGCTCAATATTTTGCCGCCATGGGCGCGATTGAATTCGGCAAGAGCGAAGAAGATTGCGTGGGCTGTTACCAGGGTTACGAAAAGCTGATGCACTACATCGAGTACGGACGCCAGGAAGAGAAGTCCAAGTCCGGAGCCAAAGGGTTGACCACCAGCGACACGGAACTCGACGAATTCAAAGTTTCCTACCGGCGCAAGAAGTTCACGCCCATGGCGTTCCACACCAACCAGACTGTGGGCGGCTTTATCGGCATCGACGGCGGTTCCACTTCCACCAAGGCCGTGTTGCTCGACGAAAAAGGCGACATTCTTTGTAAGGCGTACCAACTCTCAAACGGAAATCCGATTCAGGACACGATTGAAATGTTTGAGAATCTGCGCGGCCAGGTTGAAGCGCAGAAGGCGAAGCTGGAGGTTCTCGGAGTAGCCACCACGGGCTACGCGAAGGATATTCTAAAAGACGTTTTGCATGCGGACGTAGCGCTGGTCGAAACCGTGGCGCACACGGAATCGGCTCTCAAGTTCTACGAAGATCCGCATGTCATCGTCGACGTGGGTGGGCAGGACATCAAAATCATCATCCTGCACAACGGCCGCGTCAAAGATTTCAAACTCAACACTCAATGCTCGGCGGGCAATGGATATTTCCTGCAGTCAACCGCGGAAGGCTTCGGTTTAAGCGTTGAACAATACGCCGATCTAGCCTTTTCCGCGCAATCCATGCCGATTTTCGGCTACGGTTGTGCCGTCTTCATGCAATCGGACATCGTCAATTTCCAGCGTCAAGGCTGGCGCGCGGAGGAAATCCTCGCTGGCCTGGCGGCCGTGCTTTCGAAGAACGTGTTTCTCTACGTGGCCAGTATTCCCAATCTTGCGGCGCTGGGTACGCGTTTCGTCCTGCAGGGTGGGACGCAAAACAACATGGCGGTAGTAAAGGCGGAAGTCGACTTCATCCACAACAGCTTCCGCGCGGCGGGAAGGAAGCCGGAAATTATTGTTCACGAATTCTGCGGCGAGTCGGGGGCCATCGGTGCTGCCGTTGAGTCTCTCCGCCTGTGGCGCAACGGGTTGCAGACCTCGTTTGTCGGACTCGATGCCGTGCGAAAGATCAAATACCGCACCACCCGCAACGAAGAGACGCGCTGCCATTTCTGCAAGAACGATTGTCTGCGCACCTTTATCGATATACGAACCGCACCTACAGACGACATGAGCTTTATCGCCATCAAAAAAGTCACCAAAGTTCCGCTGATGCATGGCGAGCAACGGCTAATCATCGCTACCTGCGAAAAGGGCCTGGTCGAAGATGTGAACGATATGAAAGACATCAAGGCCGGCCTCGACGAGATCAAGGGGAAATATCCTAACTTCGTGGACTTCGCTGCCCACGAGGTCTTTCGTCCGGTGAATGCGAAGAGCGTTGCCGATCCGATTCCAGTAACCACATTCTGGAGAAAGGCGGGCAAAGAGCGCATTCCGCTCATGGAAAATCGCAAGAAACTTCGCGTCGGCATTCCCCGCGTGCTCAACATCTACACTTACGCGCCGCTCTTCAATGGATACCTGGAAAGCCTGGGCGTGCAGCCCGAGAACATTATTTATTCCGACTACACCAGTTCCGATCTTTACCGCGCCGGTGCGAGCCGCGGTGCAATCGACCCTTGTTTCCCTGCGAAGATCGGAATTTCTCACGTTTACAACCTGATCCAGGAAAAACATCGCAAGAAGCCGCTCAATGTGATCTTCTTCCCGATGTACGATGTGCTGACTTCACCGCTGGTGAAAATCGTGGGCACGAACGCGTGCCCGACGGTTACCGCGACCCCGGAAACGGTGAAGGCGGCATTCACGAAAGAGAACGACGTGTTCGCCGAGCACAATGTGAAGTACGTGGATCCAGTCCTCAACTTTGCCGACCGTAAGCTGTTTGCGCACCAGATGCTGCAGGCCTGGCAGCCCATCCTGGGTTTGTCACAGGAAGAGAACGACCGCGCGGTCGAAGTCGGCTACAAAGCACTCGAGGACTATGAGGCGAGCATCCGTAGCCGCGCGCGCCAGGTCCTCGATCAACTGGAACGCGAAGATCGCATCGGAATTGTGATGCTGGGCCGGCCGTATCATCATGATCCCGGTCTGAATCACGAGATTATGGAAGAGTTCCAAAAACTAGGCTACCCGATTTTCTCGCAGAACACTTTGCCTCTCGACGAAGATATGCTGGAACGATTGTTCGGCGAAGAAGTTCGCGCCGGAATCATCAGTCATCCGCTCGACATCACCGACGCCTGGAAGAATTCTTATTCGTGCAGTACGAATCACAAAGTGTGGGCGGCAAAATTCACGGCGCGGCATCCGAATCTGGTGGCCTTGGAAATCTCCAGCTTCAAGTGCGGCCACGATGCCCCCATCTATGGCGTGGTCGAGGGCATTATTGAGCAATCCGGTACTCCTTATTTCTGTTTCAAAGATCTGGATGAGAACAAGCCCACGGGCTCGATCAAGATTCGCGTCGAGACCATCGATTACTTCCTGCGGCGCTACCGCGAGGAGGTTATCCGGAAGCGCAAGGCATCGGAAGAAATTGAAGCGCAGCTAGCCGCGCTCGAGGCGGAACTGCGAGGCCAAGTCGCATCGGAAGCTCTCCAGCCCCCGCAATTCGAACAAGAAGCGCAGAGTATGGCGGCTGACTAACTTTTCCAGCTTTTCGATCGCGGCCCGGCCAACGGCCTAGCGCGTCATTAAGAATTCGACTTCCTGTTCGATTTCCGAGATCGCGATCGGAGCGAGATTTCCCTCCTGCAATTTCTGATTCAGCTGGGGTAGTTTGGTGGTTTTGAACTCGCTCCATTCTGCGATGGCTGTCTTGATGCGCTGGTTAGACTCGTCGTAAATAGCAATCGCCTGTGCAGGCACGGCGCGATCCCCACTTTCCACAACACGCAGTGCCGACGTCAGTTCGGCGAAGGCGCCTTGCAAGCCTGCGGTCTGCCCCGGAACGGTTCCTTTCCCGGTTACGATCTTCGAGAGTTCAGCCTGCGCATCCGCCACCGCCGGCTTCATCGCCGAATTGTCGCCAAGCTTCTGCTCAAGATCGGTAAGTTGTTTCTGCAGCGAAGCGATCTCGGCGAGCGCCCGGCGGGCTTCTAGGGTCGCGGCAAACATCTGCTGACCGGTTTGCAATTGCTGCTGCAGTGTCTTGGGAGTGGCCGGGGAGCGCAGATCCATGACGACGGTCAGAGGCTGAGTCTGCGGTTTTCCGTCAACCGTGAGTTTGACCGTGTAGGTTCCCGGCACAACTTTTGGACCACTGGGATTTCGGGATTCGGATTCTTCATCCACTCCGGGCCCTCCGGAACTGCTCCAGGTAAGGTTCCACACAAAGCGGTGCATTCCAGGAGTCGTTTGGAGGGCTTCAGGCTTCGGGAACCAGCGCTCGGCGATGGGAAGCGGTGGGCGCCTTACCGGACGCTTGTCTTCATGTTTATCCTCGGAAGAGAACCTATGAACGAGCTTCTGGTTCGCGTCGAAAACTTCCAACGAGACACTGCTCGACGGGGACTTGAGAAGATAATCAATCACGGCGCCAGCAGGAGGATTTTCAGCGGTCGGTTCCTCGGGCGGTAGTGGCGTGCCCCCGAAGGAGTCGTTATCAACACGAAATGCTTGCGCGGGATGGTAGAGCCAGAATGCATTCGCTTTCGCCGCGTCAGACGTCTGACGCAGCGGCGTGATGTTGTCCAGAATCCAGAAAGATCGGCCATGGGTCGCAACGACCAGATCTTCGCCATGAATCGTCAGATCGCGCACGGAAGTGACCGGCAGATTGAGCTGCAGGGATTGCCAGTGATCGCCATCGTCGAATGACACGTAAACGCCGAACTCGGTTCCGGCGAAGAGCAATCCTCGACTCTCCGTATCCTGGCGAATGCCACGCAGAAAAGAGTCGGGCGCAATACCGTTCGTAATCAGTTGCCAGGTGGCGCCGTAGTCGCGAGTTCGATAGAGATAAGGAGTGCGATCCTCAAGCCGGCTGCGGTCGACCGCCGCATAAGCAACCGCGGGATCGAAATGCGAAGCTTCAATGAACGAGATTTTGCTCCAGGCGCTCAGGCCCGGAGGCGTTACATCCTTCCAGGTTTTTCCGCCGTCGCGGGTGAGGTGAATTAATCCCGTGTCGCTGCCGGCCCAGATCAGATCACGGTTTAGAGCGGACGGCGCAATAGTGAACACCACGCCATAGCCTCGCTGTTTCGCATTTTCGGTCGTGGGCGGACCTTGCGACTTAGCATCCGCTACTTGTTGAGTTGACCCCTTTTGCGTTGCCCCGGTCAGATCGGGGCTGATGGTCTGCCAGTGCAGACCTCCGTCCACGGTTTTCATCACGTATTGCGAGCCGAAATAAAGCGTAGTCGAATCAGCGGGTGAAAAGAGCAGAACCGGAGTCCACGGGTCTCTATATTTACGCTGATTAATCTCCGATCCAAATGTCAGCGCCGGCCACGGCGTAATATCCTGGCTCAATCCGGTTCGTCTGTTGAAGCGGGCAACGCTGCCGTAAGTTCCGCTCAAATAGACGATGTACGGATCCTTGGGATCGGGCGCCATGTATCCGCTCTCGCTTCCGCCTGCGGGAAACCAGTCGCGTGGCGTGATTTGCCCATGGTCAGTGCGGCTTGGAACCGCGGCGCTGCCGCTGTCTTGTTGGGCGCCGTAAACGATGTAAGGAAACTGATTGTCGGTAATCACATGGTAGAGCTGCGCAGTGGGTTGGTTGTACCACGTGGTCCAGGTCTGTCCGCGATCGAGGCTGATCGTAGTTCCCTGATCCGTTCCAAGAACCATGCTGGCGGAATTCCTAGGATCGATCCAAATCTGGTGGTAATCGTCACCGCCGGGCGCGCCGCGGACAATCGAAATCGTTTTGCCCCCGTCTTCGGACCGGTACAGAGCGACGTTCGGCATATAGATGACATCCGGATTCTGCGGGTCGATAGTGATCCCGTTGAAATACCAGGCGCGGCTGGTAAGACGCGGATCCGCGTTCGCCAGAACCCACGTGTTGCCACCGTCGTCGGAACGATACAGCCCAGACTTCTTGGCTTGAATGAGCGCGTACACGCGCTTGCCGTCCGGCGCAACGTCTACGCCGACGCGGCCCCAATCGCCTTCGGGCAATCCATTCTTGCCTGGGTTGCTATTTAGGTCCGACCAAGTCTTGCCTCCATCTTCCGAGCGATAGAGGCTACCACCGGCTCCATCAATCGGAGCATACGTGCTCCACGGAGGGCGATGCGCATTCCATGTGCCGGCAAACAAAATCTGCGGATTGCCGGAACAGATCGCCAGATCGGAAATGCCAATTTCTGGTCCCTTATCCAAAACCTTGGCCCAGTGCGCGCCTCCGTCAACGGATTTGTAAACTCCACGTTGCTCGTTGGGTCCATACGCATGACCGAGCGCTCCAACGTAAACCACGTTCGCATCTCGCGGATCAATCACAATCCGGCTAATATGGCGCGTGTCCTCCAAACCGATGTGCGTCCAGGTGGCGCCGCTGTCATTGGACTTGTAGACGCCATTGCCGAAAGACAGGCTCGAACGAATATCCGATTCACCCGTTCCGGCGTAGATTGTCTTGGGGTCGGACGGCGCCACCGCGATCGCGCCAATGGAACCGACAGGCTGGCCGTCAAAAATCGGCGTCCAGACCGTTCCGCTGTCGGTGGTTTTCCAGATGCCCCCGTTCACCGCGCCAAAATAAAAAGTAGTCGAGTCGCCTGGCACCCCGGCCACGGCCACCGCGCGGCCGCCACGGAATGGTCCAATCAACCGCCATTTCAGCCCGTTCACCAGTTCCGAAGGAACGGACTGAGCAATCGCCGCTGCGGCGAACAAGAGGAGAAAAAGTGTGACGGTGCAATAGCGGAAGCACAACCTTAGTTTGGGCAAGTTGCCATCCCTCGTTCGATACCATCGTTGGATTAGCCAATCTACGAATTAGCCAGTCTACCGGAAGAAGGTCCACTACTACGGCCTGTCTTTATTTTGTATTGGCTCAGTCTGAATCGTCGCCTTGCGTCACCCCGAACCGCGGCGTAGTTCAGCCGCGGGAGGGATCTCCCAAGGCACGATTTTCAGGGACCCCTCGCGCCCGCGCTCGCAATTCTCGATTTACCCTTTACTGCGCGTCCCGAACACAGCGGAATCCAATGGCGCCAGAACGATCCATGCCAGCGGACATCAGCAGGAGTTTCCCGTGTTCCTGCAGGCGATAAGCCTGCGGGAAATACCAGATGGAGCCCTGTGGCTGGTAGTAGCTGCCGCCGGGCAGGATTGCGGCGCGTGTGTGGTCGTCAACGAATTCGTCAGTCCACTGCCAGACGTTGCCCACCAGGTCCATCACGCCGAAAGCGCTCGCTCCTTTCGGATGTGCGTCCACCGAATCGGGCCCACGCATGGTGCGGGACTTGTCGGGCAGTGGAACCGCGCCCGGATCCCGTTCGTTGCCCCACGGATAAATCCGATCATCGGTCCCCCGCGCCGCATATTGCCACTCCCACTCATGCGGCAGCCGCTTTCCGGCCCAACTCGCATACGCCCGCGCATCTTCGAGGGAGACCCAGGTCACGGGGCGGTTTTCCCATCCCGAAGGATAGGTTCCGTCTTTCCAATCACGCAGAAAATTCAGATCGTCTTTCGGATGGTAGTGCGCGGCGTCCATGAACTTCTTGAATTCCGCATTCGTGACCGGGTACTTGTCGATATAGAAAGAATCGATCCGCATGGCGTGCCGGTGAAAGCGTCTGGGCGAATCCTCCCACGGATACTGCACGTCCACTCCCATATCGTTGGAGCCTTCAATTTCAATCCCGGAAACTTCAAACAGAAAATCTGCCGCGGGGATTTTCACCATGCCCGGCGGCGTGCTCGTTACACGATCGGTCGGCTGGATTGGAACGATCTGCTGCGGCAGCAACTTCCACTCATGCGAGTAACTCGCGAGCGGCGTGCTGGTCATCTGTCTCATCTTCGACAACAGTGCTTGAAGTGAGGCATAGGGCTCGACATTCGTCGCAAGAATCGCAACGTAGCCTTTAGCTTCAATGGCGAAACTGAGCACCTGGCGTCCCGGCGTTCGCGTCTCCAGCTTGAGCTCGATGCCGTGATAAACATCGAAATACCGAGTTCCAGCAACGGCAGGCACTTCAAACTGATCGCCCTCCACGTCATACTCGTTCCGGTTCACGATCGTCCACAGAACCTGATCGCCCAGCGGCCATCGGCTGGCGAAGACGCCATAGCGCAACGTGGGAGCCAGCGGCTCCCAGTCGCGGCTGACCAGGAAAGGAGCGAAGGCGCGCTCGATAGTTGCGACCCGCCTCGTGGCCTCGGCATCGCGCGGCGTAATTTCATTCCAGATGCCCCAGATGTTTTCCCAACTCTCCCAGCCCACGCCGTTGAAGAAAGCAAACTGCAGGTCGTTGGTTTTGTCGCGATTCCAGCGGTCGGAAATATTCACCATGTGCCGCGGTTCCAGCCATTTATATTTGTCGACCAGCGGCGCGAACGGAAACTGGTATTGCCCCCACGTCATCAGGTTCCAGGCGAGCGCTTCATCCGATGGACCATCCTCCGGCTCGAATACCAGCGGGTGCCCGGTTTTATCGCCGGCCAGCGAGAAAGCCAGCGGAACGCCGTCCTGTGTGTCACCGTTAATACCATCGGCGCCGATTTCAGCCATGAGACTGGCGATCTCGTCGGGCCACGAGCGATCCGGCTGGCGCGTGCCCTGGTCCCACATCATCATCGGAAACAGCACGCGCACTCCGCGGCGATGAAAGTCCGCAATCATCTCCCGGACTCCCGCAATGCCGCCCGGCATGCTGCGAATCAGGTCATGCTGGTTGCGGTTGTCGATCCCCAGGTTGGGATACGTTGGCCAGATCAGCACCGAATCGATTCCGCCGTAGCGTTTCTCCAGATCGTCCAGGTACCGGTCCACGGTGTACTTCCCGGCGACAGGATCGAAAAAATAGCGATCCTGAACCATCATTTGCGGCTGAATGAAACTCGATTGAGCCCACTGTAGCTCGGGCCTTTCATAACGAGAACCGTCATAACCGGTGCGGATGCGGCGCTCATCCCGCCAATGACGGATGTCGGCCAGCCATGATTCGTGATCCGATTCAGTGCAAGGCTTAACGCCTGCGGTCCACAAATCTTTCGCCGCCGACAGACAATCGGGAACAGGGATCTGTTGATCGTTGGGGGAGAAATGCGAATCCTGAGCCTCGGAAAGCACGCTGGCGAGAACGATCAAGACGAAGATCAAGACGGCAAACCGGATCCTCATGGATTTCATGGCGTCCCATTCTACAAACTCACGCAGGGGGTCCTCACTACGTTTTGGCCAGATCCGTAATCGACCATCATTCTCATCGTCGCTCATCGATTGCTCATCAATAGTGAACTATTTGTTAAACATTTCGGCTGTCAGTTAACCATTAAGTGAATGCTGCCGCGCCGAAGCCCCATTGTTTCAGGCACTTACCGCCTACCTACCCATTCGTGCCATATATGGCACTGGTGAGCCATTTACCGGGTCTGGTGGTAGAGTTAGATTGTTCTTGAGCAGCACTTGGGGGAGGGCTGATCAACAAACGTCCCGAGACTCAAATCGAGTCTGGGGCGTTTTGTTTTGTGCCCAAAACATTTCCCGAGGTAAGCATTTGTCCGGGGCATAGCACTAGAGGGCCATTTACCCAATTCGCGGACACCGTTAGGATTGTTCTTGAGCAGCACTTGGGGGAGGGCTGATCAACATACGTCCCATGACTCAAATCGAGTCTGGGGCGTTTTGTTTTGCGCCGAAAACCGCCGATGCGCGAACTGTGAGGCTAACAGTTCGCTAGAAGCCTGGTTTTAGTGGCGCAGCGCTCTTGGCGCTGCGAATCCCCGCCCCTGCGTCATCCCGAACCGCGGCGCACTTCAGCTGCGGGAGGGATCTCACTAGGCACGATTGCCGGGGATATCCCTCTCTGCGCCTGGCCTTTTCTTCGATGAAGCTCCCTCGCCGGGGATGAAGTCACGCTTGAAAGTTCAAACTGAGCCACTACCTTCAACCCGATCCCCTACCACTTCATGGTTTCAATGGTGTAGATTTGTTTGCGCCTTTCTTTGCCAGACACTTCCGAGGAGCAAGTCATGCCTCTTCAGTTTGCCCGCCGCGAATTTCTCGCAGGAATGGTTGCCATGACGGCTACTGGAGCCACATCCCGCTTTGCCTCGGCTTCCCGCTTTCACTCAGCCGACACGGGCTCACCATTCCGAGTTTCCGTTATCAACGATGAAATTTCCCAGGATTTCGGCCACGCGTGCGAAGTAGCCTCGCGCGAATTCGGCATGGGATGGATCGAGCTGCGCAGCATGTGGAAAAAGAACATCGTCAAGCTCGACGAGAAGGAAGTTGCAGAAGCCCGGCGCATTCTCGAAAAATATCAACTGAAGGTGACCGACATCGCCAGCCCGCTCTTCAAAGTCGACTGGCCGGGCGCGCCAAAATCTAAGTTCAGCGAAGCCAAAAGTTTCGGTGCGGACTTTACCCTCGAGCAGCAGGACGAAGTTCTCGACCGCGCCCTGGATCTGGCCAAAGCATTTCAAACCGATCGGGTGCGCTGCTTCGATTTCTGGCGGCTCGAAGATCAGTCTCCCTACCGCGCCGCCATCAACGACAAGCTGCGGGATGCAGCCGCCAAGGCCGCGAAGAAGGGCATCATTCTTGTTCTCGAAAATGAACCCTCCTGCAACACAGCGACCGCAGCGGAATCTGCCAAGGTCTTGAGCGCGGTGCAGTCGCCCTCGCTCATGCTGAACTGGGACCCCGGCAACGCCGCTGCCAGCGGCGAAATTCCTTATCCGGATGGTTACAATCTTTTGCCGAAAGATCGCATCGGCCATTGCCACTGCAAAGATGCCGTCAAAAAGGGTAACGGATACGATTGGGCGCCGATGGGCGGAGGCTTCATCGACTGGGCGGGCCAGTTCAAGGCGCTCAAACGCGATGGCTATCGCTCCGCCGTGAGTCTTGAAACGCACTGGAGCGGCGGCGGCTCACCCGAAGAATGTTCGCGCACCAGCTGGGCCGGGATGAAGAAGCTTCTGCAACAAGCGGATGCGTTGTAAATCGCGCACACTAAAACTTGGAACGCAGAACGCAAGGCGGAAACATGGACGAAATCAAATTTGCGTCAACCTTTGCATCAACCCGGCGCACTTTTCTAAAGCAGGCCGCGCTGGGAACCGCCGCCGTGCTGGCCTATCCAGCTTCGACTGTGCTGGGCGCGAACGACCGCGTCCGCGTTGGCATGATTGGCGTGGGCGATCGCGGCAATGATTTGTTGGGCCAGGTGCTTCCGTTGCATGGCGTCGAACTGGTGGCGATGGCCGACGTCTACAGCCGCCGTCGCGATCAGGCGAAAAGTAGAGCGCCCGGCATTCAGACTTTTGACGATCACCGCCGCCTGCTCGACATGAAGGACATCGACGCCGTCATCGTGGCCAGTCCGCTGCACATTCACATGCGCCATTTTCTCGATACGCTGGCCGCCGGGAAAGATTTGTATTCCGAGAAAACGATGACGTGGTCAATTCCGGAAGCCGACAAGTGCCTGGCAGCGGCAAAGGCTTCCAACCGCGTCATCCAGATCGGACTGCAGCATCAAAGTTCCGGCGCGCAGGCCGACGCAAGACAGTGGGTGAAAGACGGTCGCGTAGGCAAGGTCACGCAAGTGGAATCCTGGATGAGCCGCAACACTCCCCACGGCAAAGGCCAGTGGGTGCGGCCGGTCCCATCGGACTGCACCGCGCAGAACGTCAACTGGAATGCGTTCCTTAACGGTCGGCCCGACATCCCCTTTGATCCTTACAAACTCATCAACTGGCGATTGTTCTGGGAATTTTCCGGCGGCAACTGCGCCGAGAACATGGTGCACCAGATCGCCTGGATCATGGGTGCGCTCGATCTCCCGCTGCCGTCGGCGGCTTATATGTCGGGCGGCGTCTTTTCTGAAAACGACGGCCGCGAAGTGCCTGACACCATCGCTGTAACTCTCGATTTCCCCGACACGGTTGTGACCTGGCAGTCCACCTTCAGCAACAAGCACTACGATATGGCCGACCGCATTCTGGGAAGCGACGGCACGCTCGAACACCATTTCGAACAAGCCCTTGAGTACTGGCCGGAGAAAACGAATCGTCCCAACGGAGAGTCGACCCGCGGCAGCAGCAAAAATCAGGACCACATGGCGAACTGGATCGACTGCATCCGCACCCGCGGCATTCCAAACGCGCCGCCGGAGATCGGCTACCGCTCGGCCATCGCCGTACACATGTCAAATTTGTCCTACAAGAACAAGAAGCGGATCACGCTGGAAGAAGCCAAGGCGATGACGCCAGAGTACTAAGACTTCATCAAGTCCAGCCGCAGAGCGGCGAAATATTTTAGCCCAGGACGGAAGTCCTGGGTAAACGTCAGAAAGATGGACGAGTCCCGGAGGGACGACACCCTTCTCAGACACGCCAGGACGAACGATTACCATGATCGGCGCAGTCGATATTGGCGGCACGAAAATCGCGGTCGGCATTGTCGACGATAGTGGCAAAGTGCTTGCCCGCATGCAAGCCCCCACTGATCCCAACCGTTACGACCAAAGCATCGAACTCATCGCCCGCATGCTGCGCGAGAGCGCGGCCAAGGCCGGCGCGGAACTCACGGGAATCGGCATCGGATCGACCGGCCCGGTCGATCCGATCCGCGGAGAGTTCGGCGACGTCGATTTTCTTCCCGGCTGGCGCGGCAAGAGTCCGACCAAAGATCTTGCGCAGATTTTCAATGTTCGCGTGGCCCTCGAAAACGACGGCGACGCTGCCGCCCTGGCCGAAGCCGGATGGGGCGCCGGCCGCAACCGCTCGCGCCTGATTTATGTGACCGTCGGCACCGGCATCGGCGGTGGAATGGTTTTCGACGGCAAACTTTACCGCGGCGTCGACGGCGCTCACCCCGAGGTTGGCCACCACGTCATCGATCCCGCTGGCCCAGAATGTTCGTGCGGATATCACGGTTGCTGGGAGTCTCTGGCTGCCGGTCCGGCCATGGTGGCTTGGCTCGAAAGAAGCGCGCCTCAAGGCTATCCGCATCGCGACGGCATCACGGCGAAAAAAATCTGCGAACTCGCACATCAAGGCGATCCAATCGCGAAGCAGGCCGTCGAACATGAGTCCTACTATCTTGGTTTAGGCCTCGCGAATCTGATCAACCTGTTCACTCCCGATGCGATCGTGTTGAGTGGAAGTGTCATGAAGAGCGCACCGCTCTTTCTCGACCGCATCCACGAAGTCATCCGCACCGGCTGCCGCTTCGTTCCCGCCGAGAAAACGCAACTCACACTCGCCTCTCTGGGAGAAGACACGAATCTAATCGGCGCAGCGCGAGTATGGCACTATCGCTTCGGGTCGTAGTGGGGCCTTGCCGGCGCAGAGATGATGTCATCCTGAGCGGCGGCGAAAGCCGGCGTGAGGGACCTTACGTCGGACGAAGGCTTCGATGCGGTGCACGGGAGTTACCGCGCCGCACGCGCCGCTACAGTTTCCCACGCCGATCTGTTACTGTTTTGAGTTCACTGTTGCAGCGCTGCGAGCGAAAGGATTACTCCGCGTGATCGTTGGAGTTCCGAAAGAAAGTTATCCCGGAGAGCGCCGGGTTGCGCTGGTTCCCGTAGCCGTTCCCAACCTCGTCAAGGCGGGACTTGAAGTCATTGTAGAAGCCGGAGCCGGCGAACAGGCCGGCTACCCAGATGCGATCTATATAGAAAAAGGCGCGAAGATCGTTCCCGACCGCGCCGCCGTATTCAGCGCCGCCGATATTGTGGTGCAAGTCCTGTGCTACGGCTCGAACGACATCACCGGCAAAGCCGACCTTCCGCTGATGCGCCGCGGTCAAACGCTCATTGGATTCCTGCGTCCGCTTGGTTCGGCAGAGGTTGTCCAGGAAATCGCGCAAGCAGGCGTCACTTCTTTTTCCGTGGAACTTATGCCGCGCACCACGCGCGCCCAGAGCATGGACGCGCTTTCCTCAATGGGCACGATCTGCGGCTACAAAGCTACGCTGCTTGCCGCGGAAACTTCACCACGAATTTTTCCCATGATGACCACCGCCGCTGGCACGATCACCCCAGCGCGCGTCTTCGTCATCGGCGCAGGCGTAGCCGGCCTGCAAGCCATTTCCACCGCTCGCCGCCTCGGCGCCGTTGCCTCGGCCTACGACATGCGCCCCGCCGCCAAGGAGCAGGTACAGAGTCTCGGCGGACGCTTCGTCGAGCTTCCTCTAGAAGCCCAAAATGCCCAGGACGCGCGCGGCTACGGCACCGCGCAAGATGAAACTTTCTACGCCCGCCAGCGCGAACTGCTGACCCGCGTGGTCGCGGAAAGTGATGTGGTCATTACCGCCGCCGTCATTCCCGGCAAGAAGTCGCCGGTGCTGATCACAGAAGACATGGTGAAAGGAATGGCCCCGGGTTCGGTCATCGTCGACTTGGCCGCCGAACGCGGCGGCAACTGCGAACTCACACGCACCGGAGAAACGGTGCAGGTGCATGGTGTCACGATCATCGGTGCCATTAACCTGGCAACCAGCGTCCCCTACCACGCCAGTCAGATGTATGCTCGCAACCTCACCACGTTCCTGCTCTACATGGTGAAAGACGGCAAGCTGCAACTGAACCTGCAGGATGAAATTATTCGCGAGACCATGATCACCAACGGCGGCGAAGTGGTGAATGCCCGCGTGCGCGATTTCTTCAAAATGCCGGCGCTAACGCCGGCGGGCGGATAGTTTCGCTCGCAGGATGCGTAGACGGTTTTGTTTTGAAAGGGCGCGGCTTCAGCCGTGCCGTAATCGGCTCTTTATAAAATTGTCATCCTGAGCGAAGCAAGAGTTCGTGAAGCGAACTCTTGCGCAGTCGAAGGATCCCTGCACCGGGTCGATTATTCTTGCCGTGGCAGGGAGTTCTCACGGTGATCTCGGCTGCGCTGAGAATGCCTTGCCGTAATCGCGGCGCTGCAGGAATTGCAAGGGGTCCTTCGACTCCGCGGCTGCTCCGCTTCGCGGAGCAGCAACTGCGCTCAGGATTACAAATGAACTAGGAGTTAAACATGGGTTCCAACCTGATCGACGCACTCTTCGTATTCATGCTGGCGGCCTTCATCGGATTCGAAGTTATCCGCCACGTTTCGCCGCTGCTGCACACGCCGCTCATGTCGCTGACCAATGCGCTAGACGCCATTGCCGTGGTCGGCGCGATTGTCCTGGTCGGCGAGAAAAAAAGCACATTCGCGACCGTGCTTGGCGTGATCGCCATCGTCGCCGCCACCAGCAACGTAGTCGGTGGATTCCTGATCACCGACCGCATGCTAAGGATGTTCAAAACCAGCCGCCCCACGAAGCCGTAGCAACGAAGCCATAATATGACCGAGTTTGCCGGAAGCCAGTACCTCATCGAGATCATCTACCTCGTCGCCAGCGCCCTGTTCATTCTTTCGCTGAAGTGGATGAGTTCTCCCGCCACCGCGCGCCACGGCATTCTGGCTGGCGAAGTCGGCATGGTGCTGGCCATCGCCGGCACGCTGCTGCATCACGGCATCGTCGACTACAAGTGGATCATCATCGCGCTAGTCATCGGCTCCGGCATCGGCGTCCCACTAGGCATGGTGCAGATGACCGCCGTTCCGCAGCGAACGGCCCTCAGCCACGCCTTCGGCGCGCTCTGCGTCACGCTGGTTGGCACGGCAGAGTTCTATCTGCGCACTCCCAACGTTCCCAAGTTCATGATGTCGGTGCTGTCGATGGAAGTCATCCTCGGCGGCCTGACTTTCACCGGCAGCCTGATGGCCGCAGGAAAACTGCAGGAAATCCTGCCACAACGTCCCATCACTTATAAAGGGCAGAACCTCGTCAACCTACTTCTTTTCATGGTTGCCGTCGGTAGTTCGGTCTACCTGGTTCTGCACCCCGAAGCGAAAATATTTTTCCCAATTATTGTCGGCGTCTCTCTGATCTTCGGAGTCCTACTGGTCATTCCCATCGGCGGCGCCGATATGCCCACGGTCATCTCGCTGTTGAACTCCTACGCCGGTCTTTCCGCCGCCGCCATGGGATTCGTCATCAACTCGAAACTCCTGATCATTGCCGGCGCACTCGACGGCTCTTCCGGCCTCATCCTCTCCATCATCATGTCGAAGGCGATGAACCGTTCGTTCACCAACGTGCTCTTCGGAGCCTTTGGCCAGGTGCAGGCTTCTGCGGCAGCTGGAGAAGAAGCCAAGCCCGTGCGCAGCGCCACTCCCGAAGAAGCCGCCGCGATTCTGTCCGCCGCCAACAAAGTTGTTATCGTTCCCGGCTACGGCATGGCTGTAGCGCAGGCGCAGCACAAAGTCCGCGAACTCTACGACATGCTCACCAAGAAGGGAGTCGACGTCCGCTTCGCCATTCATCCCGTCGCCGGACGCATGCCCGGCCACATGAACGTGCTGCTCGCCGAAGCCGACATCCCCTACGACCGTCTCATCGAAATGGACGAGATCAACGGCGATTTCCCGCAAACCGACGTCGCCCTCATCATCGGCGCCAACGACGTGACCAATCCCGCCGCCCGCACCGACCAGTCGAGCCCCATCTTCGGCATGCCCATCCTCGACGTGGACAAGGCCCACACCGTCATGGTCATCAAACGCGGCATGAGTCCCGGTTTCGCCGGCATCGACAACCCGCTGTACTATCTCGACCGCACCCTCATGCTGTTCGGCGACGCGAAACAATTCGTGGGCGGAATCGTGCGCGAGTTAGGCGGCGGACATTAATCTCCTTGATTGAAAAGAAGCTGGGTAGTGGTGCAATTCGGATTCCACCCGGCAATGTCATCTTGGGCGTCATCCCGAGCGGAGCCCGGCTTCATCGAAGAAAAGCCCAGGCGAAGCGAGGGATCTAGCGCGGAGCGCCACGAATCGTCAAGGCCAAACTGCACTACGACCAGAAGCTGACGGGGTTGGTTTCGTCAAAACCTCGGAGTAAACTAGCAGGGCAGCCTTCAAAACCATGGCGTCGTCAGACAACAACGTGATCATCCGCGACCCAGATGTTCTGGGCGGCACGCCGGTCTTCCGCGGAACGCGAGTCCCTTTCCAGGCGCTGCTTGATTATCTCGAAGGCGGACAAACGCTGGATGAGTTCCTCGAAGACTTTCCCACCGTGACCCGTGATCTCGCGGTGCATGCCCTTGAGCATGCCAAGTCGCTCGTCGTCGGCCAATTGGGATGAAGCTGCTACTCGACGAGTGCGTTCCCAGAAAATTCCGAAATATGCTGCCCGGACACGATTGCCGTACGGTGCCGGAAGAAGGGCTGGCAGGTAAGAAAAATGGGGAATTGCTGTCACTCGCGGAGAAATCTGGTTTTGAAGTCTTCCTGACGCTTGACCGCGGCCTCGAATACGAACAAAACCTGCAGGGAAGAAACATCGCAGTAATCTTGATCCGTTCCAAATCAAGCCGCTTGGCGGACCTGTTGCCGCAGAGCCCTGAAATTCTGCGAGTGCTTCGTTCCATCCAACCCGGCGATCTTGTCAAAACAGGCTGAAAAGGAATTGCACATCCTCATGCGAACATTACCCATTGCAGGCATATTTCTCTTTCTTGCGTCGATAGCCGCCGCCCAGTCCCAGCCCCAACTCAACCTGATGCCCATGCCCGCCAACGTTCAAGCTGGCACAGGCCAACTGCAGATCACGCAATCGTTTTCGGTCGCAGTCAGCGGCGCACACGACGCGTCGTTCGACGAAGAAGTCCAAAGATTCCAGGCCCAGCTCTCGCGCCAAACCGGAATCCCGTTCCGTCCGAAGTCTGGCACTGCCCCGACCCTGCAGATTCACGCCGACCACGGCCGCCAGGCCGTGCAAAAACTCGGTGAGGACGAATCCTACGAACTGACCGTCTCCGATTCCGGCGCGAAACTCACGGCGCCCACCTCGCTCGGCGTCCTGCGCGGCCTGCAGACCTTTCTTCAGCTCGTCGAAATCACGCCCACCGGATTCGCTGCGCCCTCCGTCACCATCAAAGATCAGCCGCGCTTTCCCTGGCGCGGCACGATGATCGACGTCAGCCGCCACTTCATCCCCATCGATGTGCTCAAGCGCAATCTCGATGGCATGGCTGCGGTGAAACTGAATGTCCTGCACTGGCATCTTTCCGACGATCAGGGATTCCGCGTCGAGAGCAAAGCATTTCCCAAGCTCACGGGCATGGGTTCCGACGGCATGTTCTACACGCAGGAGGAAATCCGCGACCTCATCGCCTACGCGCATGCCCGCGGCATTCGCGTAATGCCCGAGTTCGACATTCCCGGGCACAGCCGGTCGTGGTTTCTCGGTTATCCGGAACTGTCGAGCGGTTCCGGCCCCTACACACTCGAAAGAGGAGGTCCAGGCTACATCGATCCGGTCATGGATCCCACCCGCGAATCGACCTACAAGTTCCTCGAAAAATTCATCGCGGAAATGGTCAAACTCTTTCCCGACGCTTACTTCCACATCGGAGGCGACGAGGTCAACGGCAAGCAGTGGGACGCCAATCCGAAGATTCAGGCCTTCATCCAAGCCCACGGCATGAAAAATAATCAGGACCTGCAGGCCTATTTCAACCAGCGCCTGCAGAAGATCGTGGCCAAGAATCACAAGATCATGGTGGGCTGGGACGAAATTCTGCATCCGGATTTGCCGAAGACAATCATCGTGCAGTCCTGGCGCGGCCAGGCCTCGCTCGCTGCTGCGGCGAAACAGGGCTACAGTGGCCTGCTTTCGTTCGGCTATTATCTCGACCTGATGTGGCCGGCGGCGCGGCATTATGCAGTCGATCCCATGGCGGATGCGGCGGCGAACTTAACTCCCGAAGAGCAGAGCCGCATCCTCGGTGGCGAGTCCTGCCAGTGGGCGGAATGGGTGACGCCCGAAAATATCGATTCACACATCTGGCCGCGCAATGCGGCGATCGCCGAGCGGTTATGGTCTCCGCAGAACGTGACCGACGTTCCTTCGATGTATGCGCGCATGAATGCCGTGAGTCTCAACCTCGAATTTCTAGGCCTCACGCACCGCTCCGCGCGCCTGCGCATGCTGCATCGCATGGCGGGCACCGCCGACATTACCGCGCTGCGCAATCTTGCCGATGTCGTCGAGCCGGTCAAAGACTACGAGCGCTGGGATGATGCGAAAGGCCCCATCGACTTTCACGCGCCGTTGACCCGCATGATCGACGCCGTCTATCCCGAGAGCGACGTGGCACGCCACTTCAACGATCTGGTGCAAACCTTCGTCCAGAGCGGCTACAAAAATCAGGCCACCGAAGTACAGATCCGCGCCCAACTCACAACCTGGCGCGATAACGACGCCCGGCTGCATCCCCTGCTCACGCAAACATTTCTTCTGCAGGAAGATCTGCCGTTGTCGCAGAGTCTATCTGCCGTGGGCCAAGCCGGTCTGCAGGCGCTCGACTATCTCGACAAAGGCCAAACGCCGCCAGATTCGTGGAAGACCCAGCAACTCGCTGTCATCGCCCAAGCCAAGACGCGCCAGGCGGACCTGCTGCTTATGGTCGTCGCCCCGGTAGAGCAATTGGCGGAGGCCACCGCGGCCCCACGCAACTGAGCGGACAAGAAACGAAACCGGAATTGACGTAGTCGGCGGTAGTGGTGCAGTTTGGATTGCTCAACAGCCTGGTCATCCCGAACGGAGCCGCTCTTCAGGCGAAGAGAGGGATCTCCCGTTTCTCTGGCCTCGCGCGAAAGCCAAATTGCACTACTACGAGTCCGGCCTTGCTCTTGCACGCTGCACGCTGCGCGCTGAAGTGATATCATGATATCGTCTGCAAAGAAAGACTAATCCAAATGGCCCAGATTGTAGTCCGCAAGCTCGAAGAAGGCGTGAAGACCCGCCTGCAGCGCCGCGCCCGCCGCAATGGCCGCAGCATGGAGGAAGAGGTCCGCGACATTCTGCGCAGCGCCGCGCATGCTGAGAATCCCTCTGTGGGACTGGGCACTGAAATCGCCGCGTTGGTTCGAGGCACCGGGCTGAAATTCGAAGTCGAAGAATTCCGCGGACATCCTGTAAAGCCAGTCTCGTTCGACGAGTAGCGGCTGTATCCATGACTGTTCTCGATACGAATGTAGTTTTAGCTTTGATGAATGATCCACCGGAGGATAGGGTTGTCGTCTGGCTCGATAATCAGGCTCGGACCTCGATCTGGGCTACCTCCATCACGGTTTTTGAAATTCGGTCCGGATTGGAGATCATGCCCGCTGGAAAGAGGCAGGCAAAGCTATCTGAAGTATTCGAGCGAATCCTCGACCGTCTCGATCAACGCATTGCCGTTTTCGATGCGGAGGCAGCCCGGCTGGCGGCTAACCTTACGGCGTTCAGGCGAAAGAAAGGGCGAGTCGGAGAGCTTCGGGATGCCATGATCGCCGGCATCGTTTTGGCGCATCGCGCCAGCCTGGCGACTCGGAATGTGACGCATTTCGCCGATATCTCCGCCACCGTCATCAATCCCTGGAACGCGTGAGATATGTACTGATCGTGATATTCTATTAACTCCAGCTGCGCACCGTCTTGGCGGAAATTCCCCGCAGTTCCTGAAGAAGCTTCCCCGAAGAAGCAAGAAGCTTAAAGAAGAGAAACAAAGAAACCATGCTCTCAGTCAGCAATGTGTCCATGCGCTACGGCGCCAAAATACTATTTGATGAAGTCTCCACGGCGTTTACGCCGGGCAAACGCTATGGTCTGACCGGGCCCAACGGCGCGGGCAAATCTACTTTCATGAAGCTGCTCAGCGGCGAAATCGAGCCGCAAAAGGGGACGGTTGTTCGACCCCGCAAGGTCGGCGTGTTGAGCCAGGACCAGTTTGCCTTTGATGCGCATTCCGCGATCGACACCGTCATCATGGGCAACAAGCGCCTGTGGGCGGCCATGCAAGAACGCGACGCCATTTACGAAAAGCCCGAGATCACTGACGCCGACGGCATGAAGCTCGGCGAACTCGAAGGCATTGTCGGCGAAGAAGACGGCTACACCGCCGAGAGCGACGCTGCCATTCTGCTGCAGGGTCTCGACATTCCCGACGAGTGCCACGCCCGCAAGATGAGCGAACTGCAGGGCGGACAGAAAGTTCGCGTCCTGCTCGCGCAAGCGCTGTTCGGCCATCCGCAGGCTCTGCTGCTCGACGAACCCACGAACCATCTCGATCTCGACTCGATTCACTGGCTGCAGGGATTTCTCAATGTCTACGACGGCGTCGTGATCGCCATCTCGCACGACCGCCATTTTCTCAACAGCATCTGCACCCACATCGCCGACATCGATTACGAAACCATCATCACCTACACCGGCACCTACGACGACATGGTCGTGGCCAAGACTCAGGTGCGGTCGCAGATCGAATCGCAGAACGCACAGCGCGAAAAAAAGATTTCGCAGTTGAACGAATTCATCGCGCGCTTTGCCGCCGGCACACGGTCAAGTCAGGTGCAATCGCGGCGCAAGGAAGTCGAGCGTCTGCAAGTTACCGAACTCGCCCGATCAAACATCGCACGCCCCTTCATCAAGTTCGAGCAGAAGCGCCCTTCCGGCAAACACATTCTTGAAATCGAACATCTTGGCAAGGCCTACGGCGAGAAGCAGGTCATTCGCAATTTCACCGCCAGCATCATTCGCGGCGAAAGAATCGCGCTCATGGGCCGCAATGGCGTCGGCAAGACTACGCTGCTGAATGCCCTGCTGGCGAATTCTCCCACTACTCCCGAAGCCGAATTGAGAAAGACCAGCGGATACGACGGCCCCTTCGTCGATTCCGGCAAGGTAGCCTGGGGACACGAAGCCTCGATCGGCTATTTCGCGCAGGATCATTGCAGCCTCATCGAAGGCGGCATGACCGCCATCGAGTGGCTGCATCAATGGGACGGCGCAGCCGTTACCGAAGAACTGCGCGGAATTCTCGGGCAGATGCTGTTCCAGCGCGAAGAAGCCACGAAATCCACCAGCGTTCTCTCCGGCGGCGAAGCCGCGCGCCTGCTCTTCTGCAAACTGATGCTGCAGAAGCCCAACGTCCTGGTACTCGACGAGCCAACGAACCATCTCGATCTCGAGTCCATCAACGCCCTGAATATTTCTTTGCAGCGCTATCAGGGTACGGTTTTCCTGGTCACGCACGATCACGATTTGATCGACGAAGTCGCCACCCGCATCTGGCACTTCGAGAGCGACCACAAGATCACCGACTTCAAGGGCACCTACGAGGACTACCAGGCAGCCACGGTCGCGGTATAAGGTTTCCATACGAAAGCGGCTAAATACAGTGGCCAAGTACGAGTACCGCGAACGCCAAAGTGAATTTGGCGACACCGTGGAAGAGCGGCGCTTCCAGCGCCGCGATAAGCGAGTAGAATTAGCATGGGCTTCAGCCCCGGGACGCATTTGCACCATTCCCGCTGCATGTAAATCAACCAGGTTCTCCACAGCCTTTCACAAGATTTCCAGTTGCGTTTTCTGCCTCAACTTGCAGATAATGGCGGCGAACGTCAGTTGTCCCATAGTTGAGCATTACCGTGTACAGTCGAGCCGATTTACTGAGAATTCTCCACGTCACGCCGCGCCAGTTGGCCAACTGGGAGCGGAACGGCTTAGTAACGTCTGCCGAGCCGTATTCTTTTTCCGGTCTCCTCGAAATAAAAAAAGTTCGCGACCTGTGCGCCATGAGCGTGCGGCCGGCGGTCATTCGCGAGTCGCTTGACGCCATGCGCAAGCAAGCGTCAGGAGTCGAGAAGCCGCTGCTCGAAGCCGGAGCGTGGTCCACCGCCAAGCATCGCGTGGCGTTTCGCCATCAGGGAAAACTGCTGGAGCCGATCGCGGGCCAGTTCCTCATGGATTTTTCTGAGCGCGAGAAAGTTCTGACCAGCACGCCCGTGCCCAGGTCTGAGCCTACTCCTCGCGAGAATGAAGCCGCATCCTGGTTCGCGCGCGGCATCGCTCTCGAAGAAGATCCCGCCACTCAGCCTGACGCCATTGCCGCGTATCATCAGGTGCTCGAAATCCAGCCCACGCACGCGGCGGCGCACATCAATCTGGGCACGCTCTACTACAACCGCCAGGATTTCATACTCGCGGAAAAACATTACCGCCACGCCATTGACGCCGACCCGCGTTACTCGCTCGCCTACTTCGATCTCGGCAACGTGCTCGACGAAACCGGCCGTGTCCACGAAGCCATCCAGACCTACAAAACGGCGCTGCAACTGGCTCCGACTTACGCCGATGCGCACTACAATCTGGCCTTGGCCTACGAGAAAATCCGCGAGCCCCGCAAAGCACTCAAACACTGGCAGTCCTACGTAAAGCTCGACACCTCCGGCCCCTGGTCAGTCCACGCCCGCAGCCAAATCAAGCGCATCCTCCAAGCCGACGGCCTGAAGCTGGTTTATTCCCGTCCCAAATAATCGCAGATATTCCCCGCGCAATTTCTCCATGTGACGTCATCCTGAGCGCAGCCGCCTTTCAGGCGGAGCGAACGATCTCGCGAGAGCTGGGTATGAGCGTGGGAAACGTCTCGTTCTGTGCCCGAGTTTTCCGACTTATCCTTTTCGCTCCTTCAAATAGAAACCGACTGCTGTGCCGACCAGACCGGAGAAAACCGGAAACGCTGCATTGAAAATATGTTCGAGATTCGGCACTGCCTGCGGATACTTGACTTCAAGAAACGCAGTCAGGCCGTAGTGAATCACAAAGACCCCGACGAGCACCCATACCAGAGTCAGTGACAACGTGCGCGCCGTTTGCGATTCCCGTTCCTCTTTGACGTTTGGGAGAGTCGTGTTCGATGGCGGCTGAAAGCCTCGCCCGTCATCTTCCGCTTGCGTTGCCTGCGATGGTAGATATTCACCCGCAGCACCTTCGGTGGTTGCGGTTTCAGCAGCAATCGCAGGATTTGCGGCAAAAGCGGGAAGGTTGACGTGATTGTCAGACATATTGCACGCCTTTGATGACAAAGCGCCCGAGGCGTTGCAGGTTATGACCAATCGTCAATGGCTCAAACGACCACGCAATGTTGCTAGCCCGCACTGCAACAAATTGGGCGTACCTCTGTGCGTCCTGCTCTGTGAATACAGTCGCATCTTCAACCTTGTTGACGAGAAGAAGGATTTCTTTCTTTTCACCGGTTCCGAGGTCGAACATGACGTTCGCTGCGATCCAAAACGTGTTGACCGTGGCGGTGGGGCGTGATCCTGTTGCACTGACTATGGGCATATGGACGGGATTTTAACCCTAGATTAGGTTTCGGCGCACCTATTCCGGGGGCTGGTCCACCCTTCTTCCCGATGTTTGTGAAACGATCACCGCCGAGGCCGCTGCGACGGGTCTCCCACTCAAGCCGGGTTTTGGCTCGAGCGGGGAGTGCGCCTCTGCACCAAATTCCCGATCGTCTCGTCGACGATCCCGGGGCTCTCGATCCTAATTTTTTCCACAGCCCAACCCTGTGACATCCAACCTTGCCTCACAAATTCAAATCTGCAATGATGGCCGAGGCAGTGACGGCGCGTATCACGGCAAATCGCCGATCTCTAAGTCCTTTGCTTCGCGGATTTTAGGGTCTAAGCTCTTTGACAAGCGGATTTTACGGCGAATTTCCCGCTAACTCGGTGATTCCAGAGATTCGGGGGGGAGGGGGGATACCCTACTTTTCATCAGGTAGGCACTAGCCAGCCAAACCACCGGTTGCAGCAGTGCTAAAATCATCGGTTTGCCATCTCAGAAGTTGAAGGTGCTCCAATGTCCGACACCACGCTGCAAGCCGTCCCGCCCACTCCGCTGACTACGCTTACCGAAGACGAAATTCTCTTCCGCGACAACATCCGCCAGTTCGCCGACGAGAAGATCCGTCCGCTGGTAAAGGAAATGGACGAGAAAGCCATCTTCGACAAAGACCTCATCCACGATTTCTTCCAGCTAGGCCTGATGGGCATCGAAATCCCCGAGCAATACGGTGGCGGCGGAGCCAAGTTCTTCGAAGCGATTCTAGCCGTCGAAGAACTATCGCGCGTAGATGCATCCTCCGGCGTCATCGTCGACGTGCAGAACACGCTGGTCAACAACGCCCTGCTGCGCTGGGGCAACGAAGAGCAGAAAAAACGTTTCTTGCCCCGGATGGCCACCGACACGGTCGGCGCCTACGCCCTCAGCGAAGCCGGATCGGGCTCGGATGCTTTCGGCCTCCAAACGCGCGCGGCGCTTAAAGGCAATGAGTACGTGCTCACCGGCCGAAAACTCTGGATCACCAACGCCAAAGAGGCAGGATTATTCGTCCTCTTCGCCACGATCGATCCCAGCGCCGGATACAAAGGCATCACCGCGTTCCTCGTCGAGAAAAATTTCCCGGGATTCACCGTCGGCAAAAAAGAAGACAAGCTCGGCATCCGCGCCTCATCTACTTGCGAGTTGATTCTGGAAGACTGCCGCGTGCCCAAAGAAAACGTTCTGGGCGAACCCGGCAAGGGCTACAAGATCGCCATCGAGACTTTGAACGAAGGCCGCATCGGCATCGGCGCGCAGATGATTGGCCTGGCCCGCGGCGCATGGGAGTTCGCCTGCAAGTACGCGGTCGAGCGCAAGCAATTCGGCAAAGCCATTTCAGAGTTCCAGGGCATCCAGTTCCAGATCGCGCAAATGGCCACCGAGATCGAAGCCGCACGCCTCATGGTCTACAACTGCGCCCGCATGAAAGACGCCGGCGTGAACTTCGTAAAAGAAGCTGCCATGACCAAGCTCTTCGCTTCGCAGGTCGCCGAACGCGTGACGTCGCTGGCCATCGAGATCTACGGCGGCTACGGATTCACCAAGGACTATCCCGTCGAGAAATACTGGCGCGACGCCAAGATTGGCAAGATCTACGAAGGCACATCGAACATGCAGCTCGCGACCATCGCCAAGCTGGTCCTGAGTAAGTAGCTCCGCGATCGCAGGCCTTACTGCGGATCGAAACGGAGTTCAATCAGCTCCCGGGATTCCCCCCCAGGGGCAAATCTCCATTTCACAACAGCATCCTGAGCCGCTTTGAGCAGGACCGGGCTGCCGCCCACGGGTTCCACCGACTTCACCGTTCCGTCCGCCGACACCACGGCCACCACTTTGACCGTGCCGGAGAGGTTCATCTTTTTCGCGATCTCCGGATAGACGGGATTTATTTTTTGGACTACCCGGCGGTTGCCCGTAGCCGGAGCTTGTTGGCCTTGAGCCGTTCCCGAAGGCCTGAATCCGTATGAGAATAGAAGAAACAATACCAGAACGTACCGCATCCGCATGGCGATCCCTGAGATAAGGAGTTGTCTTTCCCTATACCGCGCTATTGCTGATGATTTTAAGAGATCGTTAATATCCGCAAAAGTTACCGCCGTAACTACTGTCACTGCCAAAAATGTGGCATTCCCGCGCTGGTCTGAGGCCGCAAAGGCGCGCTGGGCGCGGCTCTGCCGAGCCTGACGTTACGCCGCCAACAAATCCCGCTTACTCATAATGTGCATTCAATTGCACATCCCGCTGCACTCTTGCCCCGATAGTTGGTTGATAACCATCCTGATATCAGGCGTTTAGCAAGATTTCGCCCATTGGCTCCCGGGGTGCAATTCCTCCAGTGTGCCTGCCAGCTCGGAGGCAAAGACCGGGGTGCCATTTGACGACTCTATTCGGAACCGACGCCTCACACATCCTGCCTGACGCCTCGCCCGTGGTATCTGCGACGGAAGCTCCCGCAGCCTCCAAGAAGCACGGCTGGCTGCCACTGCTGACGGTTCTATTTCTGATTTCCTACGGGCTCATGACCATGCTGATTGTGGAGCAGGGCCAGACCATCGAGTCACAGCGCGCACTGATTCGCGAACTCTTCCGTGACAGTTCCGAACTGTCGGCCGTAAAGCTGAAGGCCGCGCAGGAACATGCCGAGTCCCTTTCCACGAAGACCCAGATTCCACCGACCCAGGTTCCACTGAACGAAGCTCCACTGACCCAGAATCCGTCATCCCAGTACCCGTCAACCCAGGCTCCAACTCATCAGGCCCCGTCTTCCCAGGCAGGACCGCAAAATCGCGCGCAGAGCAAGTCGGCCAAGCAGAAATCAGATTTCCGCATGCCATCGAAGCCAACGTTAGATCTGGTGGATGACAGCCGGACCCAAGTCACGATCTAGAGATCGCGATCTAAGAATCGCGGCATAAAGACCGCGAACGAGAAGCAACACTTTCATTCTGTGGATATGCAGTAAGCCAAGCAGTAAGCGGTAAGCAGAAAGTTGCAGGAAAAAATGAAGGTTCTGACCCTAGCCTTGTTGTTAAGTCTGCCCAGTCTGCCGGCGACCCCATGGTCCCAGCAGAAGCCGTTGCGCCAGCCTTCCACTCAGATCTCCAAACACTCCAAGAGCGGACGCTGGTACTTCGCCGCCACCGGCCACGCCGTCTACTGCTACGGTCCGGTGATGACCGTGCCCAGCGTCAACGGCGACCTGCAAAAGGTCGCCACTTTCTGTCGAGATGGCAGCGCGGTCGTCCCGCTCAAGGACTAGCAGCTACCTCGCAAATCCGATTTTGGTAACGGCGCGCGGCTTCACCCTTCGATTTTGGGTGGCGCAGCGCTTCCAGCGCTGCGATAAGGCCGTTCCTTTCAGCAACGGCTTTAGCCCTGAGGTCTGACACGCGTCCCAACCCATCCTGATTCACCCCGCTCAGAAGACGAACCGCAAGGCGAACTGCATGAAGCGCGGCGTGGTGATCGTCGACGTGTAAGCTCCAAACTGGGTTGGGCCGTAGCCAAGCGAGGGTTGAGCGGTGCGCACATCGTAGCGCACGGAGTTGAGCGCGTTGAATGCCTGCCAGCTGAACTCCAGACGCCGGCTTTCCCCGAGAGAGAAACTCTTGCTCACGCCAGTGTCGATGTCGAACATTCCCTGGCCGATGACGTTGTTGCGGACGCCGGATTCGCCGGGCCACTCCGGCCGGAAAGCCGCGATCGCCGCTGTCGGATTCGAGAACATGGCCGGGCCGACATAGGTGCCATCCACCGTGAGATTCTTGGGATTCGTGACCTTCGGGATCGGGAGGCCACTGGGCTCGGCGTCGCCTTCGATGTTCCAGTCGGTGGCCCAATCGGGACCGTTGTCGACGGTGATGGGGAAACCGCTGGTCCAGCGGACGATGCTGGAGACGTTCCATCCGCCGATCAGTTCGTTAAGAAGCGGGCCGGCGTTTGACGCCAGCATCTGGTTCTTGCCAAACGGCAGGCGATAGACGAGATTCCCGTTGATCTGGTGGCGGTTGTTGAAGTCGGAGAGCCCGCGCAGAGCTAACGGATCCCACGCGTTGATGACAATGCCCCCGCCGTTCAGGTCGCTGCCGGTCCCGCCGGTCCCTTCATAAGGGCCGATTCTTTGGGCCGCCGACTCCTCGTCAAGGGCTTTGCCGAATGTGTAGTTGAACTGCCCGTGCAAGTTCGATCCCCAACGGGCGGTGTAGGTCACCTGCAGCGCGTTGTAATCGGAGGTCCCAATGGTGCGCCACGCGTAGAGCGACGCGAACTGGTCGTGGTAGAAGTTGTACGGGCCGTTCTTACTGCTGGGCAGCGCAGGACTCAATCCTGTAATAGAGGCAGGAACGTCCATAAGGTACAGCGCGAACGTTTCATTGTGCAGGTAACAGTTGTAAAGCTCATAGGCATTTTGCGTGGCCGTGGGCTTGGCTGGCAGGTTGCCCGCATTGCAATTGAGGCCGTTTTGACCCAGAGCGCTCTGGGTCAAAACGCCGGCCCAAGCCGGGAAAACATTCTCAAAAAACGGCACCGGCTGAACATTATTCACGTCTACGCCAGCGGCAGCTTGCTGTGACAGCATTGTGGCGCCCTGAAAATAAGTCATTTTGCTCGCAGGGTCCGTGGGATTGGCAGGCTGGGCCAGATCGACTTGCATGGGCAGACGCCGGCCCACCGTGCCCACATATGCTATTTGCAGAGATGATTGGTTTGAGATCTGGCGCGCGAGAGAAAAGTTGAATACGTGCGCGTAAGGCGTCTTCAGCGTTTGATCCAGTCCCCAGTTGATGGCAAACTCGGTGTTGCTGGGAGTAACCGGAAAAGTGCCCGAGGGCGTGGGACCGAACAAACAACTCGGCCCGCTCAAAGTGGCGCAAGGCGCGGGCAGGCAGGACCCGCTGACGCCAGCCGGATTTCCCGGGACCAGGCAGGTGAAGCGCGGCGTATTCTGCACGGTCACCACGCCGGCGGGATTTCCGAGATCGGTAGAGAGGCCGAAAGAACCGTGCTGGTCGAAGGTGTTCACGATCGGTACGCCGAAGTGGTCGTACACGATGCTGTAGCCGCCGCGTACCGTGAACTGGTCTTTCTTGCCCAGAATCTTTGAAGCGAAACCGTCACCCGTATCCGGCGCCCAGGCTACGGCGATTCGGGGGGAGAAATCCTTGTGGTCCCAGTTCCACATGCCGGGACCATGATTTACAGGTCCGCCGAGTTCGAAGGAAATCTCACCCGCATTGTTGGCGGGCTGGTCCTGGCTCATTAATTGAGCGGTTTTGTTAAACCAGTCACCGAGGTTTTGGTTGCTGCAACCGCCGCCCGCTGCTTCCACGCAGGGTGCAACCTGCAGGCCGTTGGTTTCGTACGGAGGAGCTTCCAGCACCCAGCGCAAGCCATAGGTGAGGGTTAAGCTGGGTTTTACGCGCCAGGTATCCTGGCCATAGAACTCATAATTGTTGATGGCGTAACGGCGGTTGATGGGCGCACCCTGCGCCAGCGCGGTACCGCTGTGGTTGAAGTTGTAAATGCCGTCCCCTTCGGCGAACATGCCCAGCAGAATCGCCACCGCCCCGTCATAGTTCGGGGCAAAATTCGGGTTCACAATCGCGTAAGGCTGACCTGTGGAGGGATTCGTGTTGTTGGGGGGATTCAGCGGGCTGGGGTTGTTTGGTCCGGAGATTCCGCCCGTGTTGAGATATACGGGGTTGGTCTGCACATCGGAGAACGAATCGTCGAGGCTGCTGCGGTCGTTGCGGATGATAAAAAAATCGGCGCCGAATTCGAAGGTGTGATTTTTTCGCGTCCAGTTCAATGTGTCGGTGAACTGGTTGACCGGGACAAAGAAAGTGGTGGAGCGAGTGAATGGATAAAGGTCGCTGAGCCCGTTCAGAAAAACACCCGGATTTTGAGAGATACCGGCCAGTTGTCCTCCCTGGCGCACGAATCCCCAGTGAAAATTATTGATGAGCTTGGAGTTGATGAGTGAGGTCAATCCAATGGTAATGCCTCTGCTGTCGTCCACGGTGGTGGTCGAAGGTGCTTGCCCGGGAAACTGCTGCTGCCCCGGCTCGTTGAAATTCTGCATCGAGGCGCGGCCGAAAAGAGTCTCAGTGCCGCTGCCGTTGATGTGGTAATCAACGCGGGTGATGTAGGTGTTGAATGAGGAGTCGGCGTTGGAAGCGAAACGATAGCCGAGGGTGTTCAGAGTATCGCCGGCGTCGGCGACGTTCGGCAGGGGGTATTGACTGAGTACGTTCGCTATTCCTGGGCTGGCACCGATTCCGGTCGGGTCTATCCCTGTAACCTGCTGCGGCGTCATGGCAAAGAAGCCAGGTTGAACATTGACTGTGTAACCGTTGGCAGTCACGTTCCCGCCAGGACAAGCCGGGTTGTTATTGCCGTTGGCTAGCGTTGCACACTGGAACTGCAGAATGCCGGCACGCAGTGCCTGGCTCGGTACTGTACGCAAAACGCTCGTACCCTGTGCGTCGCGCCGTCCTTCATAATTCGTGAAGAAAAACAGCCGGTTTTTCCGGATTGGTCCTCCAAACGTTGCTCCGAACACGTTGCGCAGTAACTTCGGAGCCGTGTTGGACTCGCCGCTCGCGATCTGAGACGCCTTCAAGAAGGGATCGTTGGCGCTGAAAATAGTATTGCGGTTGTACTCGTAGGCCGAGCCGTGAAAGCTATTGGTGCCACTCTTGGTCACGAGCGCGACCTGAGCGCCGCTGGAGTAACCGGAGTCGGCATTGGCATTGGCAGTGGTAACGCGGAATTCCTCGACCGAATCCGGCGGCACATTGAGAACGCTGTTGAACGCGTATCCGTTATTTTCGTCGTTGACGCCGATGCCATCGAGCGTGACGTTGGACTGATCGCTGCGCAGGCCATTAACAGCGCCGCTGCGCGTATCGAGATTCTCCTGGGCCTGCGACTGAATACCAAGGTACGCCACGCCGGGCTGGAGGCTCAGCAGATTCACGACGTTGCGGTCGGCAATCGGCAATTCCTGAATCTGGTCTTGCTCGACAACGTTGCCCAGCGATGCGTCGGTGCGATTGATGAGCGGCGCTTCGCCTTCGACCTCTACGGACGTCTTCACACCCTCTACCTGTAGCTGAATGTTCAAGGTGGAGGGCGTTCTGACAAGGAGCGTGACCTTGGACGCCGCGTAGGGTGAGAACCCGGTTGCCGTTGCCGCCAGCTGATAACTGCCCGGAGGCACATCCAGGAACTGGTAAAGCCCTGACCCATTGCTTGCGGTAGTCCGTTGCAACCCGGTCGCCGGCTCGGTCAAAGTAATCTTTGCCCCGGCAACCGCCGCGCCGGACGCGTCGGATACGCTGCCGTTCAGCGAACTAGTGGACTGCGCCGCCGCCGGCGAAACCAGAAACGTTGAGACCAGCAACGCCGAGAGGAAGAAAGCCAACCCCGCAAACAGTGAAATCGCGCGCCTTGCTCGCTGCAGGCTTATTTCTCGAACACCGGGAAGACCAAACTGGTACCACCGCGTGTGCTGCCTGCCGCTCACTCGCTGCCGGATTCGCATCATCACCATAGCCCCTTCAGGAAGAAGACAACGCTAGGCGTAGACACTTGAGAATCAATCCCACGTGTGCTCTTCGTGCGCCCGCTTGTGTCTTGCGTTTCCTGCGCCTGTTCAGGGTTGGATACAAGCCCTTCCCGTCCGAGTGCCGCGGATTATACCTTAAGATCGTGCTGACCTTCATTCAGAAAAGTGCGCTCGCGGAGCAGTTTTTCGCGTCGAATTTCCCGTTTGCGTCCTGCACGCCCCTGAGCGCATCCAATGTCTACCCGAGAAAAAGGGTTGAGCGCTCCGCCCCCAGACTAAGTCTCGATAACCGGGAGATCCAATGTCCATTCGACCCGTCAAGCGCCTCATCAAGTCCAAGCCCACGCTCGAAGGTGCCGGAGTGCATCTGCGCCGCGCCTTCGGCTTCGGCAATACCCACGACTTCGACCCATTCCTGCTCCTCGACGACTTCCGCAACGATGTCCCCGAGGATTACCTCGCCGGATTTCCCTGGCATCCGCACCGCGGCATCGAGACCATTACGTATGTTCTCGCCGGAACCGTCGAACATGGCGACAGCATGGGCAACCACGGCGCCATCGCCGCCGGCGACGTGCAGTGGATGACCGCCGGCAGCGGCATTATTCACCAGGAAATGCCCAAGGGCGACGAAACCGGCCGCATGCACGGCTTCCAACTGTGGGCCAACCTGCCATCAGCGCAGAAAATGACAGCGCCGCGCTATCAGGAAGTGAAAACCGGCGACATCCCTCAAGTCACCGACAACGACGGCACCCACGTTCGCATCGTCTGCGGAAATTTCTGGGGCAAGAGAGGCCCCGTCGACGGCATCGCCACCGATCCCACTTACCTTGACGTGTCGGTGCCTCCCGGCAAACGGAAAACGCTGCCGGTCGAAGTTACGCGTCACGCCTTCGCCTATGTGTTCGCCGGAGACGGAAAGTTCTGTAATGCCTCGGGCCCGCTCGCCGTCCCGACCGAAGGCGTAGGATGGGCTGACGTCAACCCTCCCGCCGACGCCGAGAACCGCTCGCTCGTCGTGTTTGATCGCGGCGATGAAGTCGCCGTGCAGGCTGGCGAAGACGGCATCCGCTTCCTCCTGGTCTCCGGCAAGCCGCTCGAAGAGCCGGTCGCGTGGTATGGCCCCATTGTCATGAACACCCAGCAGCAACTCCAGCAGGCTTTCCAGGAGCTCGAGAAGGGAACGTTCCTGAAGAAATAGAACAGCTTCGAACAGACCCAGCGCAGCCCCGGAGGGGCGGCACGATAGTAGCCCAGCGCTTCCAGCGCTGGGTAAAGCGAGTTAGTTAGGAACAAATCCCGTAGGGACGGCACAAGTCCTTACGCGCTTTTCATCGCTGTTATTTTCGTCGGATTAAGTTTCAACAAAACCCCATGCCCGAACTCCCCGAAGTCGAAACCATCGCCCGCGGCCTCGCCAAACGAGTCACGGGAGACGTCGTCGAATCGGTCTGGCTCGGCCAGAAAAAAGAACCACTAAAATCTCCCGCATCCGAAATCTCCGCGACCCTCGAGCACAGCCGCATCGCCACCGTCCGCCGCATGGGCAAGCACATCGTCTTCGACCTTGAACAAGACCATGTGGGGCGGACACTCCTGTCCGCCAAAGCCGGGAAGCAAAAACCGAGCCGTAAGGGATCCACAGTGAGGTCAGCGCAGCCTTCACCCCCGCCGCAAGCAGAGGCGGGCAAAAGTGTCCGCCCCACAAACACCAAAGCCCAATGGATCGTCCACCTCGGCATGAGCGGCCGCCTGCAAGTCTGTGAGCCCGAGGCCGAAGTGCAGAAGCACACCCACGCCATCGTAAAATTATCCTCGGGCAGGGAACTCCGCTTCGTCGACCCCCGCCGCTTCGGCCGCCTGAGCGTCGCGCAAGCCGGAGACTTCGACGCTGGTGGCATCGAGCCGCTGGAAGCCGATCTCGACCAGTTCCTGACGTTATTCCGCGGCCGCAAGACTCCCATCAAAAGTGCTCTGCTCAATCAGAAACTCCTCCGCGGCGTCGGCAACATTTACGCCGATGAATCTTTATTCCGCGCCGGCCTGCGCCCCCGCCGCCGCGCTTCGACCATCACCAGCGACCAACTCGCCAAGCTGCTCATCGCCGTAAAAGAAGTCCTGAAAGAAGCGATCGCCCTCGGCGGTTCCTCCATCTCCGACTACGTGAACTCCGACGGCGAAGAAGGATTCTTCCAGCTCCAGCATCGCGTCTACGGCCGCGAGGCCGAGCCCTGCCTCGTCTGCAAAACGCCCATCAAGCGAACCGTAATCGCCGGCCGCAGCAGCCACTACTGCCCCGAGTGCCAGAAGTAAGACAATTGCTGATTGATGATTTCTGATTGTTGATTGAAGAGCCAATGGGGCGAGGGTTTTCAATCAACAATCAGAAATCATCAATCAGCAATCAAGCCTCGCACGCCGCAATTCTGATAATCTCTTCTGCACATGCCAGATTTTTCCATCGGAGTCGATCTCGGCGGCACCAACCTGCGCATCGCCGCCATCACCACCGACGGCCAAATGCTCGAAAAAATTACGCTGGGTGTGAAGCTCGCCCTCGGCCGCGACCACGTCATCGGCGAAATGTGCGACGCGATCCTCCGCCTCACCGACAAATATCGCGCTAGCGGCAAATTCATCGGCGCCGGCATCGGCGTCCCCGGCCTCATCGACATGGAAACCGGAATGATGCGCAAGTCCGCGAATCTCCCCGGCTGGTCCGACTATCGCGCGCGCGATGAAATCGAACGCCGTGTGGGTGCTCGCGTCTTCCTCGATAACGATGCTAAAGTCGCCGCCCTCGGCGAACAGTGGCTGGGCGCCGGCCGCGGCGTCGACAACATGGCGATGATCACCCTTGGCACCGGCATCGGCGGCGCCATCATCCTGAACGGCAAAATTTTCTACGGCATGAGCGGCATGGCCGGAGAGTTTGGACACGTCACCATCGAACCCAACGGCGTCCCCTGCGGCTGCGGCAATCACGGATGCGCCGAGCGCTACGCGTCCGCGACTGCGATCGTGCGCATGGCCCGCGAAGCGATTGAATCCGGCCAAGCGCCCGCGCTCGCCAATCTGGCCAGTTCCGACGCCGAGTTCAGCGCGCAGTCGATCTACAATCTGGCGATCCAAGGCCACGAAGACGCTCGGCGCATTTTTCACCGCTTCGGCGTTGCCTTGGGCATACTCCTGGCCGATCTCATCAACATTCTCAACCTCAATATGTTCGTGATCGGCGGCGGCGTGGTCAGCGCATGGGACGCCTTCGCCCCGCCCATGTTCGCGGAGTTGCGTGAGCGCTCACTGATCTACGCCGCCACCGCGCCGGAAGATCCTGAGAATGATCCGCTCGGCCAGAAAGAAGGCGCCTCAGCTCAGATCGCAAACTACACGCGCAAGAAAACCATCATCACCCGCGCCCTACTGGGCAGCGACGCCGGCCTCTACGGCGCCGCCAGAATTCCGGCGTCGTAGGAGCTTGTCGGAAAAAAACCACGAGGAAAGTGATTTTGGTGGCGCACCGCTTCCAGCGCTGCGATAGGAGAGATCCGAAACGAATGGTGCTTCAGCCCGCGTGGGAACAAACACCCTGTCATCCCGACCGCAGCCGGAGCGCTAGCGACGGCGGAGTGGAGGGACCTGCTGTTTCTCCGCCTCCTACGACCCTGCAATCTTCCGCGCCGCATCCAAAAAAATCTGATTCTGCTCCGCCGTCCCAATACTCACGCGAACGCAGGTTGGCGCGCCCCACACACTCAGTGGACGCACGCTGACTCCCTCGCCTCGCAATCGCTGCGCGAACCCGAAAGCATCTTCCCCCAAATCGCAATAAACAAAATTCGCCGAAGTGGGAACCACGCGGTATCCCAACTCCATCAATCCCGAGCCCAAAATCTCCGCCTGCTCGGCATTGTTCGCAACCACTCGTCCAACCTCGTCCCGATCATCAAGCGCCGCGATCGCAGCCGCCTGGCCCACGGACGAAACCGAAAATGTATCCCGCATGCGCGCGCAATAAGCCAGCAGCTCCGCCGGTCCCAGGCCGTATCCCACGCGCAACCCAGCCAGCCCGTGAGCCTTCGAAAACGTTCGCAGCACAATCACGCTCGCACCCTGCCGCAAGTAATTCAGCGACCCGGAATACGCGACCTTTCGCAGCGCCGCGAAATGCATCGCGAACTCGTAGTAGGCCTCGTCCAGAACCACCACCACGTGCCCTGGAAGTGCCGCAACAAACTTTTCGACTGCCGCAGCCTCGAGCATGGTCCCGGTAGGATTATTGGGATTCGCCAGGAACACGAGGCGCGTACGTTCGTTGATCACCGCGAGAATCGCGTCCAGATCGAACCCATCCTCGCGCATCGGAGCCTCGATCAACTCCGCTCCCGTGGCGTGCACCGCCATCGCATAAACAATGAACGACCGTTCGCTGGTCACCGCGTTAAGGCCCGGCGCAAGCATCGTCTGGCACAGCAGGCCCAGCAGCGCGGTCGAGCCCGCGGTCACCAGAACTTGCTCCACCGGCACATCGTGGTGAGCGGCCAGCTTGCGCTGCAACTCGCTGCAATCGTCGTCAGGATATGAGTTCGCGGCGAGCACCGCCGCCTGCATGGCCGCAATCGCACGCGGCGACGGACCAAAAGGATTTTCGTTAGAGTCGAGCTTGATGAGCCGCGGCCGGGCGTCTGTGGGAACTCGCTTCGGGGCCAAGGCGGGAACGTAGTCGCCCATCTCGCGCGCCGGCTTCGAAACCAGATCAAAAAATCGGCTCATGCTCGCCGCAGACTACTTCAACTTCACGGATTTCTTGCCAGCTATTGCCACACCCTTCGCAACAGTCGTGCTGGCTGATTTCAATCTTTCCACTTCCCGCAACGTGAGCGACCGAAACTTGCCCGGCGGGACGTCGAGCGTGAGCGGTCCATAACGCACGCGCTTGATCTTTTCCACGTGATGTCCCACCGCCTCAAACATGCGCCGAATCTGCCGGTTCCGCCCTTCGACCAGCGTAATCTCATACCACGGATTCGCCGCTTCTTTCACCACGCGCACCAGCGCCGGCCCGGTCTTCACGCGCTTGCCGTCGTCGGTGGCAATGGACACTCCCGCCCGCAGCTTGGCAATCGCTTCTTCCTTCGGCGTCCCCGCAACTTTCACGACATAAGTCTTGGCCACATGCGAAGCCGCTTTCATCAGACGATGCGCTAGTTCGCCGTCATTGGTCAGCAGCAGCAATCCCTCGCTGGCGTAATCCAGACGGCCAATCGGATACACGCGTCCCTTGACGCCGCGAATCAGGTCCATGACGGTCGGCCGTTTTTCCGGATCGCTCATGGTCGTGACATAACCCTTCGGCTTGTTAAGCAAAAGATAGGTGTGCCGCTGCGCCCCGTGCAGAAGTTTTCCATTGACGCGCACGTGGTCGGTTTCCGGATCGGCCTTGGTGCCCAGTTCGGTGACCACAGTCCCGTTGACCTGCACGGCCCCCGAAGAAATCAGTTTCTCCGCGGTGCGGCGGGAAGCCACTCCGGCAGCAGCGATAATCTTTTGCAGCCGTTCCATCGGCATAAGAGAACTCAGAGCCCCGAAGGGGCGAAAACAATTTAGCCCAGCGCTTCAGCGCTGGGTCTGGTAAACCAAAGAAGAACAAGTCCCGTAGAGCCTGCCCTGAGCCCGCGAAGCGGCCGAAGGGGACGACACACGCGAACGCTAGCCTGCGTTCTCCGCTTCCGAAACGCTTTCGCTCGCCTCAGGTTCCGCTGACTGAGCACTCTCGCCTTCCGATGTCGCACTCTCCGCCGGCACCAGCTCCGCCTGAAACGATTCCGCCACCAGCTTCTCGAATTCCTCCATGCTGGGGAGCTCGTTGACATCTTTCAACCCAAACCGCATCAGGAATTCCTTCGTCGTCTTGTAAAGAATCGGACGCCCGATCACCTGCTTGCGCCCCGCCGTCGTAATCAGCTTGCGATCAAGCAACGTCCCAATCACGCCGCCAGAATCGACTCCGCGAATGTCACTGATCTCCGGCACGGTCACCGGCTGTTTGTAAGCAATCACGGCCAGAGTTTCGAGCGCGGGCAGCGAGAGCCGGATCGGCGGCTTCAGACTCTTCGCGAACGCCCGCACCACCTCATGCTGCTCCGGCTTGGTCGACATGCGGTACCCGCCGGCGACCTGGCGGATCTCGATGCCGTGGTCGGGTCCGCCATACTCCCCGGCCAGCTCTTCCAGACATGAGCGAACGCGCGACTTCATCTCGGCCTCGTCCGTCGCTCCCGTCGCAACGACGCTCTCCTTCACGAGCTGAGTCATCTGCTCCAGCGTAATCGGCGTCTCCGCCGCATAAACAATAGCTTCGAGTTGAGCTTTTAAAGACATAAATCAGTCGCTACCGGTTGTCAGTTGTCAGGGAACGCCAGGTCTTACTGGCAACCGACCACTGGCAACTGCTTACTTCCAGTCGTCCCTTACTGCCGACTGCTCGGTCATAATCTCGTCGAAGTGCGTGTGCTTCCGCACCGCAATCTCGCCAAACAATTTCTCTTGCCGCACCTGGATCGCCTGCAGCCGCACCATTTCGAGCAATGCCAGGAACATGCAGACCAGCGCCTGCCGCGACGGCACCCGCATCAGCAACTGCTTGAGCCGGATGGGCCGGTCCTCCAGCGATAGCCGCCGCCGCAGATAGTCAATCATCTGACCCACGGTGACCGTTTCTTCGTCGACATTCAGCACCGGCCGCGTGCGCACCCGCTCCAGCACTTGCTGAAACGTCTTAACCAAGTCGATCACGTCGGCGGCGATTTCCGGCTCGGTACCCTCCGCCTTCATGAATTCTTTCAGCGAAGGATTCGACAGCACCGCGTCTTCAATCTGCTGCTTCTGCAAAAGCATCTGCGCCGCCGACTTGAACTTCTCATGCTCCAGCAGGCGATTGACCAATTCGCTACGCGGATCTTCCTGATCTTCCGCCGCCGCATCCGGATCGCGCGGCAGCAGCATTTTCGACTTGATGTGAATCAGCACCGCCGCCATATAAATAAAGTCGGCCGCAACGTTCACATCAAGTTCGCGAATCTTCTCCACGTACGCCAAATACTGCGAGGTGATCTTCGCAATCGGAATGTCGTAAATGTCGATATCCTGCTTGCGGATCAAATCCAGCAGCAGATCGAGCGGCCCCTCGTAAACATCCCCCACCGAGACAGCAAACGGCGAATCGCTCTCTTCTTTCTTCGCCGTTGGTTTTGCAGTAGCCGGACCCGCGATGATCGCGGGCGATACCGCCGCTGTCTCATCCGCTGAAGCGAATTTTGTTTGTTCCGTCATTGCTCTCTTCCGCTTGTCATCCTGAGCGAAGCGAAGGACCTGTGCACCTTGCCCACGCCGCTTCGGGTGCCCCATTTCTCGCGCGTTCTTGGCGCGAGAAGTGGGCCTGTCCCTGCTACTTCAGCCCCTCATACCCCAGCGACATCCCCATCGCAGCCCGCACATCGTCCATCGTCTCACCCGCCGCCTTGCGAGCCTTCTCGGTGCCATCCTGAAGAATATCCCAAGCGAGCCGCGGATTCTCCTCATATTTCTTGCGCCGCTCCTGCATCGGATTCAGCAACTTCACCAATGCATCCGCTGCCCAGCCTTTGCACTCGATGCACCCAATCCCCGCCGACCGGCAGCCTTCGTTCACCTTGGCCATCGTCTCTTTGTCACTGAAAATCTTATGCAGGTCGCCCACCGGACACACATCCGGATTCCCCGGATCCGTCCGCCGCACCCGCGCCGGATCGGTCACCATCGTTTTCAACTTCTGCCGCACCACCGGCTCCGGATCAGCCAGCATGATCGTGTTCCCGTATGACTTCGACATCTTTCGCCCATCGGTCCCCGGCAGTTTCGCAGCGGGTGTTAGTAAGGATTGCGGCTCAGGGAATACCTTCTTCGAGGCGCCATAAAATCCGTTGAACCGCCGCGCAATCTCCCGCGTCAGCTCCACGTGCGCGACTTGATCCTCTCCCACCGGCACCACGTCAGCCTTGTACACCAAAATGTCAGCCGACTGCAGCACCGGATATCCCAGAAATCCATACATCCCCAGATCCTTGTCCTTGATGTTGTCCCGCTGCTCCTTGTACGTCGGCACGCGTTCCAGCCAGCCCAGCGGTGTAATCATCGACAGCAACAGATGCAATTCGGCGTGCGCCGGAACATGCGATTGAATAAACAGCACAGACTTCTCGGGATCGAGTCCGGCAGCTAGCCAGTCGAAAGCCACTTCCAGAGAATTCTCTTTCACGCGCGACGTGTCGGCGTAATCGGTGGTCAATGCATGCCAGTCGACCACGCAGAAAAGACATTCGTACTGATCCTGCATGCCGACCCAGTTTTGTAGCGCGCCCACATAGTTTCCCAGGTGCAGCTTGCCGGTCGAACGCATGCCACTGAGCGCGCGTTTGCGAGATTTGGAAGGAGAAGTCATTGATCTATGAAGCTCTGCGCCGCGAAACTCGGACGGAAGATGTACGCCAGCCTTTGTGGATGAGATGGAGAAGTGTCATGCAGGGCTGATTTCGATACTAACATGCGAAAAGCCAATTTTGGCTAGCGGACCGGAGTCACGATCCTGTAAAATGCCCGTGTAGAGAGGCTTCCATGCAGATTCTACCTGTTCGTTCCTGCGCCCTGAGAATGGCGATTCTGTTGTGTTCGGTCGCGGCTCTCGACGTTGCAGCTGCCTTTCTAATCGCGAAGCCCCTGTTCTGGTGTGCGATCATCCCGGCAGTCATCCCCATTCTCACTCCCGTCGCGATCCTGAATTTCGGCCAGCCCCAGCGCTGAACAACCATCCGTTCGCTTTGTCACGGGCCATTCCGCAAGCGAAATCCTTTATAATTCGCGCCGCTCGTCTCCTTGACTAAACTGCGCCCCGTGTCCACTCTCGCCCGCCAGCTCCGCGCCACCGATTACTTCACGCTCGGCTGGGGAACCATGGTCGGCGTGGGCTGGCTGGTCATCATGGATGACTGGCTTCTCCGTGGCGGCGCGCTCGGCGCTTTTCTCGGTTTCGTCATCGGTGGCGCGCTCCTGCTTCCCATCGGATGGGTCTACGGCAAACTCGTCGTCGCCATGCCCGACGCCGCCGGAGAAATCGCCTACACTTCCGCCGTTTTCCCGCGCTCCATCAGCCTGGCTACTGGCTGGATGATGACTCTCGCATACTTCATCGTGTGCCCGTGGGAGGCCGTCGCCGTCGGCCGCATCGCCGGCTACATCGTCCCCGGCCTCGATTCGATCGAACTCTACCGCATCGCCGGCCGCCCGGTATATCTGCCGCATCTCGTCATCGGCCTCGGCCTCACCGCGCTGCTCACGATCTTGAACTATCGCGGCATCCGCCTCAGCGCCACGTTTCAGAACTGGACCAGCTTCGGCACGCTCGCTCTCTTCGTCATTTTTGTAGCGCTCGGCGTGAGTCGCGGCTCGCCGGCAAACATTCAACCGCTCTTTACGCACACTCCGTTGATCTCGATCCTGCTGGTGATTCAGATCGTCCCTTACTTCATGACCGGCTTCGAATCGGTGGGCAAGGCCGCCGAAGAAGCCAGCCCGAACTTCGGCACCCGAGGTTTCTTCCGCGCCATCTGGATGGCGATCTTCATCGGCATTCTCTTCTATGCCAGCATCGTCGCGGCAGTTGCATTCGTCGCTCCCTGGCGCGAGCTGACCAGCCAGAAATTCATGACGGCCGTGGCGTTCCAGCAAGCGGTCGGGTCAAGATGGATCGTCAACATCATCCTGGCCGCCGCCCTGCTCTCGCTCTTCAAATGTTTTAACGGAAATTTCGTTGCCGCCAGCCGCCTGCTCTTCGCCCTGGGACGCCGCGGCATGATCGACTCCCGCGTCGGAACCATCCACGCGCGCTACCAGACTCCCGCGACCGCGGTTCTCGGCATCGGCCTCGCCACCGCTGCTTGTATGCTGTTAGGCGACGCGATTCTCGTTCCGGTCACCGAAGTCGGTTCCGTCGCATGCGCCATCGGATGGTCGACAACCTGCGCAGCCTGCCTGGCGCTGGCACGCGCCCAGCCGGGCATGATGAACCTGTCGGCAGTCGAGCGCGCCGTGGCTTGGTTCGGCCTAGCCGTCGGAATCGCGATGGCCTTGATGAAAATTGTCCCACTGGTTCCCGGCCATTTCACCGTATACGAATGGCTGGCTCTGGGGATCTGGATAGCACTCGGAGCGGCCGCGTCCGTATTTCGGACTGCGTGACTAAGAACGGGAAGGACACGACTTTAGTCGTGCCGTAAAGCGCAATTAAATGAAGGCGGGCTTCAGCCCCTGAGGGAGCGAACGATGAACAAAAACATCAGGATGATATCGCCAACCACAATTCGAATTCTGATCGCCTTCGCATTCCTCGCTTCGCTCGCGCTCGCCCAAACCCCAACTTTCGACATCGTCATTACTAACGGCCACATCATCGACGGCACAGGCTCTCCCTGGTACTCCGGCGACCTCGGCATCCGCGACGGGAAAATCGCCGCCATCGGCAATCTCTCCGCCGCTCCACGCAAGCGCACTGTCGACGCCGCCGGCAAAGTCGTCGCCCCCGGCTTCATCGATATGCTCGGCCAATCCGAACTCACGATTCTCGTCGACCCGCGTCTGCCCTCGAAGATTTATCAGGGCATCACCTCCGAAATTACTGGTGAAGGCAATTCCATTGCTCCGCTCAATGACGCCATCATTCAGTCCGACCACACCGGCTATGACCACTACAAAATCACTCCTGACTGGCGCACCTTCCGTCAATATTTCGCGCGCCTGGAAAAGCAGGGTATGGGCATCAACCTGGCAAGTTATGTTGGGGCCACGCAAGTCCGTCGCATGGTGCTCGGCGAAAACGACGTTCAACCCACGCCCGCGCAACTTGACGAGATGAAAACTCTGGTGCGCGATGCCATGAAAGACGGCGCCGCCGGCGTCTCGACCGCACTTGAATACGCACCCGCGCCCTACGCCAAAACCGATGAACTGATCGCGCTCGCCACCGAAGCCGGAAAGTTCGGCGGGATCTACTCCACCCACATGCGCGACGAGAGCAATTCCGTTCTTGATGCGATCGACGAAGCTCTGCGCATCGGCCGCGAAGCCCACGTTCCTGTAGAGATCTGGCACATCAAAGTTGCGGGCAAAGCCAACTGGGGACGCATGCCCGAAGTTGTCGCCAAAATTAACGCCGCCCGCGCCGCCGGCGCCGATGTAACCGCCGACACCTACGCCTACACCGCCTGGTACAACGATTTCTCGGCGTTCATCCCGGCCTGGGCGCACGATGGCGGCGACGCCAAACTCGTCGAGCGTCTCAAAGATCCCGTCACCCGCGAAAAAATTCGCAAAGACATGCTCACTCCCTCGAAAGACTGGGACAACGAATGGCAGGAGATCCCCGGCCCTGACGCCATCATGATCGGCGCCGTCGTGAACCCAAAGTTACTCACCCTGCAAGGCAAGCGTCTCTCAGAAATTGCGAAGCTCTGGAACAAAGATCCCATGGACGCGCTCTTCACCTTTCTAATTGAAGATCCTTCCACCGGAGTCGCCGTCTTCGGCATGTCGCAACCCGACGTGACGCTGGCGCTGCAGCAGCCCTGGGTCGCTATCGACAACGATTCTGAAGGCACCTCGCCGGAAGGAATTCTGGGCCAGGCGCATCCGCATCCCCGCGCCTATGGCACGTTCCCGCGCATTCTGGCCAAATATGTGCGTGAAGAAAAGGTGCTGACGCTCGAAGACGCCATCCGCAAATTCTCCGCACTACCGGCGCAGCGCATGCGCCTCACTGATCGGGGCGTTCTCAAAGCGGCCATGTGGGCCGACGTCGTGATCTTCGATCCCACGACCGTGCGCGATCGCGCGACCTTCGATAATCCCAATCAGTTTTCCGAAGGAATGGATTACGTGCTGGTCAACGGTGTGCCCGTGATCGACCAGGGCAAGATGACCGGCGCCCTCCCGGGAAAAGTCCTGCGCGGCGCGGGCTACGTGCCATAGGAGCGTTCAGCGTCGGGGCTCGCATTAAGCGGCGACAATTACTTGTCGCGAACTTTCGCATGAACTTTCGTCGCATCCAGAAAATACCCATCCCATGTGAAAGTAATGTTGTCCGGGCCAAGGACGAAGACATCGGTGCACCCAGCGTCGAACCGTGTGACGGGGTCAGGAAGCTTGAGAGTTACGAGATCGATTTTGTAGTCTTGCACAAACTCAGGCGCCCCCTCCTGCGAGTTGTCATAAGTTGGGTTACAGGTCTGGCCTGCAAACTGCGTCTTTTTCGGGCTGAGGATAAGAAAGCGTCCTACGAGACGGCCTGCGGCCGAACCACTCATCGCAGTGACAGGACTCGCACCGCGGACTGCCGTGACCTTCCAGCGCCCGTACAGGGGATTTGATTGTTGCGCTGCCATGGAGCACACAACAGCAATAATCGCTAATGCGAGTCTGGGAGTCATTAAGGCTGCGCCTGCCGGGCTGGTACCTGTCGGACTCGAAACGGGACAATCTCTTCGTGTCTACGGTGTAGCAATCCTGGGAGTTCCCGGGTCACAACGTTCCCGTCTGCGTCACGAAGTGGCTGCCCGTCCGCCCCGCGAACTGTGGCATGTGTAAACTGGAGCATAGTGTGCGCAGCCTGGTCGTCGCTGCCATCATTCACTTGTCGGAGAACATTGCGGGCACCGCCGGCACCGACGTTATAGGTGAAGCTGACAAGCGCATCGAACTGCTCCTGCGTAAGATTGCGATCTCTGACGTTCCGTCGCACGGCATTCTGAGCCGTGGCAATCCCTTGGTTCAAATGTGTGACCACATCCTGATCGTTCACGTCAGTCTGCAACTCTTGCGGTGTGCAGGGACCTTGATGAGCAAGCGTGCCGGCGCCATAAGTGCAATTGTTCGCCGGATCGTTGTAGTAATGCAATACAACACCTTCGCGCCGCACGAGTTCATTCCGTCCTGCATCGCTCAGGGAGAGATTCTGATTCGCTGGTTGTGGAGTAGCCGTACCGCTCATCGATGTCCTCCTTTGATTGGGGGATCCGTCGGCGTTCAGGCGGAATAACTTTCTTGGTTCAAGAACGAGGCGGATTCTACACCCATTGGCCCGTTTTCCGACATTATGAAACCAGGCTTTTCATAGAATTTTCATAAAGAAGCGCCCAGTGGTCCGAGATCCGCACCAGCACCGCAAAAATTTCGCGATATTTCCGCCACTCTTGCAACACATCCCCAACCAGTTGACGACCGGATTTCGCGGCGAATCGAGCCCGATAACTCATGCCACTAAGTTCCGCAACGCGAACGCTATGGCTTCAACCGCGCCTGGGTCTCCGGACCAGCCAACTGAGCTACATGCGGCTCCGCCAGCGTCCCGCTGATCGCGAACCCCGTTGTCCCTGCGCCCCGCTGTGTTCTCGCCAGCTTGAAATCGAGCTCGCCCTTCAATGACGTGGTCCCGCTCACCTGAAACGTTCCTCCTGGCGACTCCAGGATCAAATCTTTCATCTCGATCGTGCCCGCGTGCAGCTGCGCCTGCCCTGCCAGGCGCGTAACCTTCAACGGCTCAGCGTCCTCGGCGAGCGCGACGTGCGGCAAGGTTCCGTCCCTCATGTCAAACTGCATCATCCCTTCGGCCGACTTCCAGAACTCCTCCATGCACGTTCCCGTCACCTCGTAGCTCGCGTTCGCACTGCCCGCGATCCACTCGCCCTTCATCGCCTCCGCGAGGCGCGCCAGGGAAACGCCCATCAAGCTTCCACCGCCGGTGCACATCGCCGGCTGCACGCTGAAATCTGCCTGCCATTGGCCGCGATGCTTGCCGCCGAGAAAATCCGCCTTTAGCTCAGAGACCCGCACCTTCCCGCCGTCGAGGCTTACCTGTGCGGAAACTCGCGTCGCCGCCAGTTCCTGAGCATTCAAGCTCTGCACTTGCGAGTTCTGCACCTTCAGGTTTTGCACCTGCAACCGGTCCGCAGTCACCTGCCCGGACGCGCGTACACTCGCGAAGAACGACGGTCCCGCTTGCGCGTTCGCCTCCAGAACTCGATACCACGGCCGTTCCTTCGGCCTCGGACTCACCCACTCGCTCAGTTCTCCGAGCACAATCTCATTCGCATTCAGGATGAAGCGCACCTGGCATGCGCCGGGAGTTCCGCACCCGCGCGGCATCTCCAGCGATCCCGTCCACAATGTGTCTGCCGCTTTCGCGTTCAGCTTCGCGACCCGAACCTCGTCCGGCAAGAGCTGCACGTCCGCCGATAAAATTTCGACCGGGCTCGCCGCGCCGCGCAGGCCGATGCGAACGTTCCGCAGCTTCGCCGTCCCCGTCACTTGCGGCCGTGCAAAGCCGGAGGCCGTCCCGTTGCTGCGCCCCGCCCACGATCCTGCAATCTGCAGATCAACCTGTGCCGTGCCTTCAGCCGCCGACTGCAGCGCCGGAAGCCCGAGCATGTGCGCCACGCGCAAAGCCTTCGCAATCTCGGCTTCCCCCGCAACGGAAAGGTTATACCCGTCGCGGTTGACCCAGCCTCGCACCGTCGGAACCGCCGCGCGTCCCATCGCCACCGGAAATGGCCCGAACGCAATCTCCGGACCATCCGGCAAGCGCGCGCCCGGCGTGCCCGCGTGAATCGTCTGTTTTCGTGAAGCTGCGCCCACCGCGGAATTGCCAGCGGTCAGAACAAAGGGAATCGTTTCCGGTCCAACCTCTGCCTTATTCGCAGCTGAGGCCAGATGAAAATCGGCGACCTCGCCTCGCCCCTCGAATTGCAGTTCCGACCCCGTCCCTGCGCTCTGCTCGATTCGCAAATTCCCGCGCACGGTTCCGTCCGCAACCAGATCGCCCGGCAAGTTCTTCTTCACCCGCTCCACCAGAACCGCCGCATCACGCGCAAGCACATCCTCTGCCGTCAGCGTCAGCCCATAGCTGTGGCTCCCCGGCAGCCCCATGTCCCCCTTCAGCGTGATCAGCCCGCTTCCCACCGGAGCGCTGCATAGAAGCCCGTGAAACTCTTGATCGACCGAACTGTATTCGCCGTCGCAATGGCCCGCCAGCCGCAGCGCCCGTCCGCTCGTAATGTCGTAACGCCGGAAATCCTGAACCGATCCGCTGCTCGCGATCTTCAGTTTCGCTGGAGTTCCCGTTAGCGTCACATCGAGCAAAACCTCTCCCCGCCAGCCCTGGTCGTTCCCTGTGAAGAATTTTGTGAACTGTCCAAGTTGCGCGCGGTTCCACTCCACAATGAACTGCAGCGGAGTGTCGCGCAGAGCGTTCGCGCGCTGCCACGTGCCGCTCACCTGCAGCAGGCCGGTGTCATTCAAGTCTAAGTCGGTGCGGAAGGGCTGCGCCTTCAACCGCACTCCCCAGCTATTTTCCGAATCCTGCCACAAGGAAAAATCCGCGTTGGTCAGGGCGTAAGGTTTTTTCTCCCACCCGCTCTTGAAATTAATCCGCGCCGAAGTAGCTTCAATGTAAGGGAATCCCGGCCGCGGTTCCGACTTCGGTTTCGCCGTCGGAGCCAACGGATTATGCGCCGCGCGTTCCAGCAATGCTTCCAGGTTCCAGCGTCCGCCCGGGGCGTGGACCAGATTCAGACTAGGCTCGGTCAGGTCGAGGCGTGCGATTTCCAGCCGCCCGCGCACCAATGACGTGAGTCGAAGTGCCGCCGTCACTTCGCTCGCGCGCAGTATGGGCTCGGCGCCGAACGCCGGATCGTCGTACACCACCAGATTTTCCAGGTCGAATCCCGGCCGCGGCAGCAGCCGGAGGTGAACCGAGCCAATCTTCACTGGACGGCCGAGTGCGGAACTCATCGAAGAAACAATCCGCGATTTCAAACGGGAGACGCCAGGCCGAAGCAGAAACAACGCCAGCACGATCACTGCCGCCGCCACTACGATTCGCCGCTTGGAAGAGAAAAGCTTCACCGCGCCCTTACTGGAGCTTCGAGGGGTTTAGGTCGTGGTTTGATTGTCAAACCGCACCACTACTATCGTACGAACTGCAGCGTCCGCTTCCATCGGGTCTCATCAAAGAAGTGCAGAATCACTTTGCCCATAAACAAAATTTTATCGCTCCAGGCCGTCTTCTGCACCTGATCAGCCGGCGTCTCAAACGACCAATAGATGAACATGGGACGTCCGATGACATTCTCCTTCGGAATAAATCCCCAATAGCGGCTGTCCAGGCTTACTCTGCGATGGTCGCCCATGGCGAAGTAGTGATCCGGTGGAACCACAATGTCGTCCCCGTGAATGTAGGACTGCAAATCCACCATCCAGTTGGGATACACGTTCGGGTCATCCGTCGGCGGAACCGACGGGAAATTATTGCGATAAGGATCGATGTAGTCACTTTCCTGCGGGTCGTGCAACACATAGGGCTCGTCCAGAGCCTCCCCGTTGCGATACACCACTCCATTCCGCAGGTGGATGCGGTCCCCCGGCAACCCAATGACCCTCTTCACCACGTACAGTCCCGGCTCAGCCGGCGACAGAAAAACCACAATGTCGCGAAAATGCACATCGCGATACGGAAGCAGCGGTCCCAGCCACGAACTCTTGGGCGCGAACTGGACCCGGTTCACGAAAACGTGGTCGCCGATCAGCAGCGTGTTCTCCATCGAACTTGACGGAATCTCAAACGCCTGCACCACAAACGTGATGATGAACAACCCCGTCACCAGCACCGCCGCCAGCGACGACAGAAACTCGACCGTCGTCTCCTTCGGGCTCTCTTCCGCAATATCCTCTTCGACGATTATTTCTTTCTTGGCCACGATAGTTGTTTCCGCATCGGCTCCGAGATTTTGGGTGGCGCAGCACTTCCAGCGCTGCGATAAGACCTCTTAATCAAAAACTCTTAATCCGGGCTAGCAAAACAATTCTGAATTCGCACTCGTAAAGCGATTCTCAATCCGCACTCGTAAAACGGCTCCGAATCCGCTTGCAGCTGGTTCCGTGGAAGGGCACGGCTTCAGCCGTGCCGCTAACACCTCAAAACACGAGGGCTTTAGCCCCTGAGGAACCATTTGCCAGCCTACTCAGTGTACCAGCCGCAGCGTCCGGTTCCAGCGCGTGATCTGAAAGATGTGCGTGACCGCGTACGCCAGATGATACAGCCGGCCCGCAATCGAAGCCGACGGATTCCGGTCCCAGTCCTGCACCGACCAGTAAATCACCAGCGGCCTCCCAATAATATTTTCCCGCGGCACGAATCCCCAATAGCGGCTGTCGTCGCTATTGTCGCGGTTGTCTCCCATCACGAAATAATGTCCTTCCGGAATAATCAGCTGGCCGTCGACCACCAGCTTCCTCATCTCCAGCCACCAATCTCCCTCCAGCCGTTGCGCCGCGATGTCCATCCGGGGAAAGTCGTCGCGGAACAGATTATTTCGCGGCTCCAGGAACCGCACGTAAGGTTCGTCGAGCGGCTTGCCGTTGATTAGGACTTTCTTGCTCACCATCCGTAAGTGATCTCCCGGCACTCCAATCACCCGCTTCACAAAGTGCTGCTGCGGATCCACCGGATAGTGAAACACGATGATGTCCCCGCGCTCGATCCTCTGATACGGCATCAACTCATCCCCGAACCCACGCCCGCCGAATCCTTGCCCGCCGTAGCAGAGCTTGTTCACCAGCAGATAGTCCCCGACCAGCAACGTATTCTCCATCGATTCGGAAGGAATCTGAAACGCCTGCACAATGAAAGTGATGACGAAGATCGCAATCACCACCGTCCCCATCAACGATTGCAGTGAGCCGATGATGTCGTCGGCGGGAGTTACAACAATGCGGCGTGGTGGTGCGGGCGCAGCAATCTCAGGCGAGGCAACCGAGCCGTTTGACGGAGAAACAGGAAGCTCCGGCGAAACCACCGGACCGCTCGCGCTGGCCAAAGCGACCGGAACATCCGCCGGAACATCCGGCGGAGCGATGGGGCCGTTCGGCGAAGCGATGGGTTGGTCTGGCATGAACTGATTTGGCGAATTCATGAAATCTACTTGTCTGCCGGGTCCAACGCCCGCGCCCCCGGCCGCGCTTCCCCCGTCTTCGGACGGGAAGCCAGGAACGTCAACAGTTGCCGCGCCGCATCCTGCTCCGCGGTTTTCTTGGTCGAGCCCTGGGCGCGTCCCACAAACTCCGCGTTCTTGCCATTCCTGATCAGACGGGCCTCGACCGTAAACGTTTTGCTGTGCTCCGGTCCCGCTTCTTCCACCAGCACATACGCCGGTTGCGGCAGCCCCAGGCTCTGCACCGCTTCCTGCAGCGCGGACTTGAAATCCGTCAGCGGCAACGTCCCCCCGCCGCGCTCCATCCGTTCCAGTTCCGGCGCAATCACCGTGCGCACAACGAACTCCCGCGACACTTCCAACCCGCCATCCAGATAAATCGCCGCCAGAATCGCTTCCAGCGCGTCCACCAGCAGCGCCGTCTTCCCGCGCCCGCCACTCTTTTCCTCGCCTCGCCCCAGCCGCAGATAGTCGCCCAGTTTCAGTTCCTGCGCCACGCGGATCAAATGCCGCTCGCTGACCAGATGCGCCCGCAGCTTTGAAAGCTCGCCTTCGCGGAATTGCGGAAAGCGCTGGAACAATTCTTCGCTCGTCACCAGCGCCAGCACCGCGTCTCCCAGAAATTCCAATTGCTCGTTGTCGCTGACTTTGTACTTGCTCTCGCCCGCCTGTTGCGATTCCTGCTCGCGCGCCTGCGAACTGTGCGTAACCGCCTGCTCAAGGAATGCCCGCCGCCGGAAATGGTAGCCCAGCCCCTCTTCCAGCGCCGTGATTTCCCGTTCTTTCATAACCGCGTGGGCTTTGTGTGGGACCGGGTCTCTGACCCGGTCGTGCCGGGACAAAGTCCCGGCTGCCAACCGCTGCGGCACACCAGAACATCCCTGTCGTTCCAAATCTACTTCTCGCAATCTACTTCTTCGGCGCCGCCGCGTTCTGTCCTGGCGCCGAGCCGCTACTCAGTTGCACCAATCGATTCTTCTCATCGCGCGCCGCTTTGCCTACGCCGGAATCGGCCCGGTCCTTAGTCAAATCCACGGCCTGGTCGACGTACTTCATCGCCTCCGGAAGTTTATTCTGCATGTCCAGCGAGATTGCCAGCTCCAGGATCGTGAACCCATCCGGCTGCTGCGGAAACGCGTCAACGGATTTCCGCAGATTCAGTTCGGCGTCCGCCCAACTGCTGGCCTTGAATGAGAGCATGCCCAGGACGAAATACGCGTCCGACCGCACCGAACTCTTGAACGCGTTCAACTGTTCCGGAGGATAGCCCGCGGTTGGAATGTCGGTATCGATCGTCACCAGCGCGCGCTCCGCATCCTTCCTGGCTTCGGCGACCTTCTGATCTTTATCCAAATCTGTATCGTGCATCGTGTCCGCCAATCCCTGCGCGAGCCGGACCAGCGCCGCCGGATCATCCGCGTCAATGGCCAGGATTTTCCTGGCCATCTCCATCATCTTGTTAGGATCTTTGGATTGATAATGCTCCATCGCCACCGTATACAGCCCGGTACGCAACTCGCTGTCGGGAAACTTCGCGGCGAAGTCATCGGCTGCTTTCTCCAGCGCCGCGGGATCGGTCAGCGCCACGGCCGCGTTGTAGGCGTCATACTCCGCTTTCGTTTTAGCCGCCGGCTTGCGCTTTCCCGCCGGCGCAGCCGGCGCGGTTGCCTGCCCCGCAGCCGGTGCAGCCTGTCCGGTCGCAGGTTTGTCGGTGCTCTGCCCGAAACTCCAGGCGCCCATGCCCAGCACTGCCACCACCACGATGACAACCGCTGTTCGCTTCATGCGTTCTCCTCACCCTAAATGTGTCAATCTTAAATGTGGGGACAGCCGCCCAAGCCTGCCCCTGAGCCAAGTCGAAGGGGCTGTCCCGCGAGCGCAGCTCGCCATTTTTCCGATTTCAAATCACCCGGCGAATCCGCAACCGTGCATTCTATCGCAGCGCCGAACCTCAGCGGGTTAGCTAAAAGCTGATAGCTGTCAGCTTCACTGCGGTTTCGCCGGAGGCTCATACGCCTGCTGTAGTCCGCGCTCCGCCGCTGCTTTCACCTCGGGCAACTCCGCTCCCGGGCTTACCGCCGACGTCAACGCCGCGCGATACTCGACCAGCGCCGCCTCGCGATCCTCTTTCATATCCAGAATCCTGCCCAGGTACACGTGCGACCACGCCACCACCTTCGGATCTTTGGTCTCCTGAATCGCCTTCTGGAAATATTCCAGCGCGCTTTCCCGGTTCTTGTTCATCACCGCAACATTCGCCAGAATGAACAGCGCCCGCCCCTGATCTCCAATCTTTTTGTCCAGCGCCTGCTGCGCCAGTTCCTGCGCGCCCTTCGGATCGCCCGCCGTCAGCCGCTTTTCGGCCGTCACCAGCATCCGCCGGTCTTCCAGCCGCGACAACTGCACCAGTTCCGGCGCCGATGCCTGCACAAATTGAATCTCGTTCGCCGCCTTCTGCTGCGCTTTCAAATCGATGTTGTCCAGAATCGTCGGATACTCCGTCCGCAGTCCCGCAGGATCTTTCTCGAACGCCAGCAGCGAAGTATAGAAATACTTGGTCAGAATGTAGCCTTGTTTCACCGCATCATCGACGGCCTGCAGCCGCATCGCTTCCACCGTCTGCTTGTTGCCGGTGGTTCGAATCTCGATCGCCCGAATCAGGCACTCGGTCACCAGCAGCGAAATGTCGCTCTGGAAGCTCTCTTCCAGCGGCGCGCGCTTCACCGATTGCAGCAGCGGCTCCAGCCGCTTGATCGAACTGAAATGTTTCTCCGCCATCGGATCGAGCAGATAATGCAGGTAAGTATGCCGAATCTGCGGCATCTTCAGCGGATCCAGCGAACTCGGGTTCGGCGACGGAAACACGACCACGTCATAGTCGGTGCCGTAATTGCGGGCGTTGGCTTCATCCGGATCGCCCATGAAATCCAGGTACACCGTGAACGTCCGCCCCAAATATCCCCCCGACTGCAGTTTCAGGTAGATATCCGTGTCGAACACCATCTTCGCCAGCGGCACGTGATAGCGCTCCACCAGCGCGGCATAGTTCGCCCGGTGCCGCTCCCAGATCGCGTGCAGCCCTGCCTTGTCGTAGAACGGCTCCAGCACTTTGCTGAACCCTGAAATCAGCACCGCATCCGGAGGCATGTCGTCCTCCTTCACGCGCGGAAGAAACTGCGGCGGCCCTTCCAAATACAGCGCCAGCGACACGTATTGAGAAAGATCGTGCGCCTCATCCCGGCCCCGGTTCCCCTCGTACCAGGCGCACATTGAGGTCATCGCCGACTGTGCGTCAGACGAATTCTTCAGATTTTTCTCCACCTCGGCCCGGATGTTGAGCCGCTGCGCATCGGAAACGTTCAAGCCCACGTTGTAGCCGCAGGTATTCATCGCCGTCAGCACGGCGAACAGGGTCTCGCTAGTATCCAGCGTTATGGGATTGTTAGTCTGGGCCAGACACACCAGCCCGAGCAGCCCCAGCAGGGCCGCTACCGTCAAACCCCGAAGCCCAGCTCGAAACCCACCTCGAAGCCCAAAACCCAGAAGACGACTCAGGAAGAAACGACTCAGGAATCCCTCCCGCAAGCTGGCCACATCGTTATTGCCGGCCCAACCACTAGCCCGTTTCACGAGCCCGAATCACCAGCAACGACCGTTGGCCACTGTCACGATTACGATTAAAGATAGGCGGAGAACACATCCAGTTTACGGTCTTAACAGAAGAGGGTCAAACCCTTAACGGAGTTGGCAGTGGCTCAATCTCAACATTATTTCAAGCCCGATGTCATCCTGAGCGCGGCGAAAGCCGGGCGAGGGACCTTACGTAGGCCGACACTGTTGATGCTGTAGACGGGAGTGCCCGAGCATCACAATAAAGCACTACGCAATTTTCTGCATCTTGACCACCCAACTCTGATCCAGCATACTAGCCGCCGAATTCCGGCCCTCGTATTTCATGATCTGATCTTCGCGCTGAACTCCCTCCAGCGCTCGGACGGCGCACGGTTGCCGCTTAACGCCTCACCTTTACCAACGGAGGAAATTCCCCATGACTCGAATGCTTTCCCTCAGCTTCAGCCGCATCGGATTGCTGATGGTCACGGCCGTTCTCGCTGCCATTCCCGCATCCGCCCAAGACTTTACCTTCAATGCGGTGCACGAATTCGTCGGGTCCGACGGCGCATTTCCCTTCGGGAACCTCATCTCCGATTCTGCCGGAAACATATATGGTGTCGCGGGCGGAGGCGGGATTCAGAACTCGGCTGGATGTTCGGGCTATCAATACATTCAGACCGCTTATTGCGGAGCCGTGTTCCAGTTGGCCAAGACCGCAACCGGGTACACCTACCACACTCTGTATCAATTCACCGGCGGGACTGACGGCGGCACTCCCTTCGCCGGCCTGACTTTGGATTCTGCCGGAAATCTTTACGGCACCGCTGCGTTCGGCGGAAGTTGTTCCTCGGCTCCAGGATGCGGCGTTGTGTATGAACTCTCCCCAACGGCATCCGGCCCATGGACGGAAACCGTCCTCTATTCGTTTCAGGGTGGCGATGACGGAGGCACTCCGGAATCGCAGATGGTTTTCGACTCCGAAGGGAATCTGTACGGAACGACTCATGGCGGCGGGTCCGGAAGTTGCGGGCTGGGCGTGCCCTGTGGCGTCGTATTTGAGTTGTCGCCGACCGAGTCCGGTCCGTGGACCGAGACTGTGCTTTACAGCTTTACCAGTGAGAGTGACGGGATGGAGCCGCAGGGGCCGCTCGTCCGGGACGCGGACGGTAATCTCTTTGGCACCACTCCTGTCGGCGGCAGCGTGGGCAATAACTGCGGATATCCCTACTATGGCGGCGGTACCGTGTTCAAGGTCTTCCACGCTGCATGGGGCTGGGGGAAAACTACCGTGTACACGTTCCTGGGAGGCACGGACGGCGCCTCACCTCAAGCCGGCGTCACTCTGGAATCCGGAGGTCATTTGTATGGAACGGCCGAGCAAGGCGGCAATCCCAACGGATGCGTTAACAACCCGAATCCCGGTTGCGGCGTTGTCTTCGAGCTGAGGTTCGCTATTGGTTATGGAATATGGACCCAGCAAGTCATCGCAACTTTTGAGCCGGATGCAAACGGCAACCCCGGTACCACCGGCGGATCGCCAGCCGGCAGCCTCGTCTTCGATTCCGCAGGCAACATCTACGGCACGGCCTCGCAGGGAGGCGCTGGGAACGGAGTCGTCTTCAAACTGTCGAAGAGTTCCCCCACAAAGTGGAATGAAACCGAGTTGTATTCCTTCAACGGCCTCAGCCAAGGTGCTGGTCCAGTGTCGAACATCGTGGTAGGCCCAACCGGGAACCTCTTCGGCACCACAATCGCCGGAGGGAAACTGAGTGACAAATACTGCGACGGAACCTGCGGACTAGTTTTCGCACTCAAACCCTAAAGGCGGGGGCCATCAAGGGTGTCATCCCGAGCCGGGCTGGCGCACGTTTGCATCAGCACGACCGAGGCTGCCCCACCCTTCGCGGTTTTCGAAGGGTGGGCACCACGGACCTGGATCGATTGGCGGGAGTGGGGATTTTGATCTAGAGATTTGGCTCGGACCCAGCATACTGGGTGCCCCATTTCTCGCATCCTTTGCGAGAAGCGGGACATTATGAGGCAAGCAGCGAACGAACGCCGATCTCCAGCGACCTGGCGAACGAAAGCCTACGGTTTAACCTCAAACACGACCCCGCAATTACAGGTCGGCTCCGGTCCGCCTTCGTAGGTCGTCCCGTAGAGCACGCCGCCACTGAGCAGCAGCCCATCCAGCGGCGTACCTCCGTCGCTTCCTCCCGTGAAAGTATGCAGAGTCGTCTCGGTCCAGGGATCGCCCACCACAGCCGGTGGGGACAATTTGAAGACGGAACCGTGGCTCGTTCCCGCGCCTGTTCCGGCAGTCGTACCATAGAGTGCGCCGGTGTTGTCAAAGATCAGGCTTCCCTCGGGGGCTGCGCCATCGCTTCCGTTGGTGAAGGAGTACAGAATAGTTTCCTCCCAATCCGGCGGAGTTAACTTGAAAACCATTCCGTAGGGCACCGCGCCGAACGTGCCCGATGTCGTACCGTATAGCGCACCCTGCTTGTCGAAAATCAACGCGCCGTACGGGTTCGCACCGTCGTTGCCGCTGGTAGGAAAGGCGTGCAGCACAGTCTCTGTCCACGCCGTGGATCCCTTGGCCGGTGGACTTAGCAGATAAACAACGCCATTTATATTGCTGACGCCACCAAACCGCGTTGTTCCGTAGAGCATGCCACCATGCACCGTGGGGCTGGACATAGGTTCTCCCCCGTCGCTGCCTCCTGTGAAGCTATAAAGAACCGTCTCGCTCCACGCGCCGCCCGGCGAGGTTGGTGGCGTCAACTTGAAGACTGCCCCCTCGTTGAATGCTCCGCCCCACTGCGTCGTTCCGTAAAGCGCGCCTCCAGCCATGGTCAAACCGGCGTAAGGGTACTGCGCGTCGCCGCCGCCATTAAAGGCGTAAAGTACAGTCTCGGCCCACGTATCTCCCGATGCGGGTGGGGTCAATTCGAATACGGTACCGTACCCGTTGATCCCGCCATCTCGGGCAGTCCCATAGAGGATTCCGGTTCCGGTTTTGTCAAGAACAAGAGACCCTGCGTCGTAGGGGAAATCGCCATCAGGGAGGTCTGTGCTGAAACTGTATATCGTGGTCTCTGTCCACGATCCTCCTTTTTTCGCAGGAGGAGCCAGCTTGAACACCATGTCTCCGCCCTGAACCGTTGTGCCATAGAGCGCCCCGGTCTTGTCCATTACCAACCCGGCAATCGGGCCGGTGCCATCCGGCTCGCTCGTGAAGCTGTAAAGCACTCTCTCCGTTTGTGCGGAAAGCGCCGCACTCAATGAGACAAGGGCCAGAATCGCAATCCCCAAGCCACACAGAGGACGCAGGAAACCTCTCGGATCGGTTGTCATTTAGATATTCTCCAGCGAGCAGCGCAACGTCGGTAGAAAACGAAATCCTGAACACGCCATTGTGCGCCGCGCTTCCGCTCCGCACAAGAAAAAGCGCCCCATTCCCGCGTTCTACGCGAGAAGTGGGGCCCTAAAGGTAAACAGAGAAACTGAAGGCTGAAAAAGAAAGCTGAGAGCCGAAAGCCAAGAGCCAAAAGCCAAAAGCCAAAAGCCAAAAGCTCCCTACCCCCGCACGCTGATCTTCGAAAACGACAGCACCGCCCGGCTCGGCGTCGGACGTCCCATCGACAGCGCGGGACGGAACGTGGTGAAAATCAGCATGCGCCTCACTTGCGGCAGCACGTCCTTCGAGTCGTTCGGATCAGAGAGAATCCGGTAATCCTGCACGCGCCCGTTCGCGTCCACGTAAGCTTCAATCACCAGAGAATCCGCGTTGATGGTGTCCAGCGTCATTCCAAACGCGCTCTGCTGCAACTGCGGCGCGGTGTTCACCATCACCAGCGGCACATCGTTGTCCGCGCGCACCGTGGAGGGCGCCACGAAATACACCATCGCGATGCCAAAAATAATCAGCGCGCTCAAAAACCCCGCCGTGGCCGGAACCATGAACGCCCGGAAACTGTTTTCCATGCGCACCATCAGTCCCTCAAACCGGCTCCGCCGGGCCTGCTCGGTCTCGCGCGAAATGGCCAGCCGCAACTTCAGTCCCAAATCCTCCGGAACTCGCGGACGCCCTACGCTCACCAGCAACTGCTGCGTCCGCCGCAATCCCTGATACTCCTGATTGCACGCCCCGCACACCGCCAAGTGGTCCTGCAGCGCGAGCATCTCCGTGCCCGTCACGGCTCCATCCAGATATGGCGAGAACAAGCGCTTCGCCCGGGTGCACTGCAGTCCCGTGCGTTTGCCCGTGCCATTCCTGTAAGCGCCATTCCTGCCCGTGCCATTCACGCCTCTGCCGATCATGAAATCACCTCGACCCTTCTACCCCCACCAGCAACCTGCCGCAAATTCCGCTCTTCTTTTTTGTTGTCGTGTTTACTGTCTGGTTTGTTGTATGCGGCCGGAGCGGTCAATCCCAGTTCATCTCCCACCTCGCGTACATACGGCGCAAGCCGTTGCCGCAAGGCATCTCTGCCGCGGGTCAGCCGTGATTTCACCGTGCCCAGCGAAATCTCCAGCACCTCGGCAATCTCTTCGTACGACATGTCTTCCAGATCGCGCAAAATCAGCGTCGTCCGGTAAGGTTCCGAAACTTTCCTCAGCTCTTCTTCCACCCGGTGCTGCACTTCGTGATGCGCCACGCTGTCAAACGGAGAATCCGCATGATCGGTCAGCGCCACCTGCATCGCATTCTCGCCGGCGCTCGGCCCATCCGATTCCACCGGCTCAATCGAAGTCTCTTTCGCCTTATGCCGGAACCACCACCGCCGCCGGTTCGCCGCCTCATGCAGCGCAATGCGATAGATCCAGGTCTTCAAACTCGACCCGCCATGAAAATGCTTCATCCCGCGAAACACTTTCAGAAACACGTCTTGCGTAGTGTCGGCCGCGTCCGCCGGATCGTTCACAATCCGGTACACCAGCCCATACACCGGCTGCTGAAACTCGCCGATCAGCCACGCGTAGGCCGCTTCCGAACCGGCCTTTAGTTCGGCGACGATCGCCGCTTCTTCCTGCGACCGTGCTCCGATTGCGCTTGCCAGATCACCCAAGGTGGTTGCTCCCGCCATAATGGCGTCCCCTAATTATAGGATTTTCCACCCTACCCCGCCCGTGAATATTTGCCGCCGGGCCCGCGCCGAGTCCAGCCCATCGCCCAAACCATCAATATTCCAGCCAACTTTGAGCGGAGCCGCGACGCTTACCACCATAGACTCCACCGTAGTGTCCAGAGTTCCCGCCTGTAAGTGATTTATTTTCAGCAAGTCATCGCCAGGCCAATAACGCCAGGCCAATTAAGAGGAAAGCCGAGCGAGCGGTCACCAGACAGCGGAAAGAACTCAAACAATAAAACGCCCAGCCGAAAAGTAATACCCAATCGTGTTACCAGCGATTACCCGAAGACGTGTCTTTCACTTCGCCGCCAGCGGCGCATCCGGAATCCCCAAATGCAATTTCTGTACTAAGCGTGCCAGTTCCACCAGCAATGGCTCACACCCTTTGTCGAGCCCCAGAGCCGACTTCTCAAAAAACGCGCAAGCCCCATCCTGCTGCAAACGTGCCGCATTCTTGTGCGACAACCCCGTCAAAACCACGACGGCAATCCCCGCCGTCGCCGGATCGTTCTTCAACGCTCTCAACACGTCCGGCCCCGTCATCTTTGGCAACAGCATATCCAGCAGCATCAGGTCGGGCTGTTTTTCTCTCGCCATCGCCAGCGCATTCTCCCCATCCACTGCCGTGCTCACTTCGTAGCCGGCGCGTGCCAGCGCCCGCTCCGTGGCCAGCCGCAGAAACTTACTGTCATCCACCAGCAGGATCTTCGTCATTCTCCCTACTCTTTCCTCTCAGCCGCCTCAAAGCGCACCTGCTCAGTCTGGATGCCTGCCCAGGAACCCAGTGCCAGGATTCGACAGCCTTCATATTCTCTTATCGGCAGATTTGTAGAACAGGCCAGCAGAATGAGCCCAGGGACAACCAGGAAGACAAACAAAGGGGGACAAGCAGGTTAGAAGTTCCTCATGTCGCAGCGGCAATTTCTTGCCTGTGGAGTTCTGGTCTGTCGAATTCTGGTCTGCCGAGTTCGATCTGTAGAGTTCGACCGATCGACGTCATCGTTTCGATAAACGTTTCGGCAAACACCCGGAGAAAGATTACTGCTGAACCCGCTCCCCGCGCTTCCCGCCGTTTGCTTCGGAGAATTTGCCCGCCCGCTCGAGCAGCGACTTCACCGCGGTCCGGCAGGCCGCGCGCAACTCCTCCTCATGCCCGTCGGGTATCGATTTCGACAGCAGGAGCATGGTGTTTCCATGCATCAAAGCCCACAACGCCAGCGCCAGTTGCGTGTGCTCCTCCGGCGAACCGCCCAGCCGTTTGGCCAGCCGCTGTTCGACCAGCGCGAAGTTGGGCCGCGATTCCCGGATCGGCTTCGGCCGTCCAGACCCTCGGGCCGGCGAAAGCTCGCGCCCATAGGTGTAAAACAGCTCGTACTCGTGCGGATCGTCGAGCGCCAGGTTCACGTAACTCTCAGCCATTTCCTCGATCGTCTCGCCGGCGTCCAGCGTTCTTCCCACGCGGCCCACGATGCGCATCAGCAGCCCGCGCACCAAGTCCCGGCGATCCTTGAAACGGCGATAGACCGCCGGCGTATTCGTGCCTGCGGCCTTGGCCACTGCCCGCAGAGTAAGCGCCTTGTCGCCTCCGCGCTTCCACAGAGCCTGCGCAGCTTTCAGGATACGTTCTTCAAGATCCGGATCAGGGTGCCGGGGCATGCTTCGCTCCTCATCTGACTATTACAACGATTACTCTTGGAATGAGTTGGACGCCATATTTTGTTGACACCGTAGACATAACACTGTTATACCTAACAATACAAGCCCTCCCCATTCACCTCCCAGGTACCTCATGTCAGGAAATGCGGCAAAAGCGGCCGCGGCGGCGCAAGCGCCCCGCGGCCGTTTTAGAGTTCTGCCGCCCCTACCCGCCTCCCCACAACTGGTAGTGGTGCAGTTTGGATTCCAGCGGAATATCGTCGGCGGCGTCATCCCGAGCGGAGCCGTTCTTCAGGCGAAGCGAGGGATCTCGCGTGCATAGCTACTTGTCGTCAATACCAAAATGCACCGCCTCCCCACAATCTGCGCAAAACCCGCTCCACCAGTGACGCCCGCTCCCAAGGCACCTCCTCCACGCAAGCCTCAATCCAACCCACTCGGCTCGGCTTCACGTCCTCATTCCGCAGCAGATGCCAGGCTTCCTTGTAAGGCCCATACTTCGCGCTCCTCAGCTTCGGATACAGCGCAATGCTCCCCTGTCCCACCACCATCTCCGCCGGAATGATGTACCACACGTCTTCCTGAAACACATACGCCGCCAGATACTCAAAAGGATCCCCTTCATACGGCCCATGGCTCCCCCGCACCGTGCACGAATATCCTCCCCGATCCTTGAACATCGTCGACTTCACCTGCACCCGTGCAAATTGCCCTTCCTGTTCCACCGCGAAGTCATAAGCCACCGCTTCTCCCCAGGGCTTGTTCAAATGCAGCCCCAACTCGGTCGCCCGCAACATAAACCACAACTCCACCCACTCCCCCCGCAACTTCGGATGCTTAATCCCCATCCCCCGATTTTTCATACGCCCCACTCCCTCCCAACTTCGCTCCCCTAAAAGTAAAGTAACCCCTTGTCATTCCGAACCGCCGGGTGGCCCATTCTGCCGGGTGGCCCATTCTGCCGGGTGGCCCATTCTAACGACGCGTTCTTTGCGTCGTTAGAGTGGGGATTCTCCGATCTCACAGATTTCACCCACCAGATTTCGACCACCCGATTTCGACCACCAGATTTCGAGCAAAACGACCAGCCCCACCTTCCATGATGGAAAGGCGGGGCCAAAGACCACTCCGGGATTTTTCTGGTGTATCCGATTCACCGCCAAATAAAAACGCGGCCCGCAAAGGCCGCGCCTGTCTACTCTACCATCCCAACTATCCCACACTCAGAGGGCCAAAGGGAATGCTCCGCGTGAAATAAATATTACCGAATTCCCATTTTGGGAATTCGCCCAGCCGCGGAGCGGCGAACGATAATAGCCCAGGACTTCCAGTCCTGGGTAAAGCGCGAAAAGATGGAACCGAGTCCCGGAGGGACGGCAGAACGGCACGCTGGACTTTTCTAACCAGACCGAACGATGATGTTACATGCCGCTGCCGGATAACATCGATTTTTGCTGCTTGGCACTTGAAGGTCCGCACTGCGACGAGCCGGGCGCAATCACGTTGCTCCCGGGGTTAACCGTGAGCGACTCTCCCGCTCCCGTCGAGTTGGACAGCACCTGGAAGAGTTGGCTTGGGAAGATTCAGGCTGATTCCTTCGAGCGAAGCTCTCTGGTAGTGATGGCGCAGCATTTCAGCCCCTACGCCGGGTCGAGCGCATCCGTTCGCCTGAATATCGAACGCCGGACCAGACTATTGCATTACGCACTGATTCTCGGAGGGTGCGGTTACAACTCAGATGTGTTGATGGTGGGAGGAAACACCTCGAATGGCCATTTACACCTCGGCCCAATTACGCATGGGTTGACGCCTTGCCACTGCCCTCAATACCGGAAATATAAACGTGTTTCGAAGTCCCAACTGAAGCGAGCGGCCTCCATATTGGTGAGCCTTGAGCATGTGTACGATCATGCACCGGGCTTTGACTACAGGCGTATCAGAAAGGGATTTAACTCGTGGATCGAGGGCGTCGAAAGCACGGACCCGGCCAAGGGCCTCCACTCATTTGTTCGCGCAAGCGAGGCTATCTTGAGGCCCACCACGACGACGAGGACTGACAGGAAAATTACGAAAACGTTCTTGACCAGAGGCCAATCGTTCGCCGGCCGATCGAAACGAAGCGAGCGGATACTACGGCAACTCTACAACCTCAGGAGCTGTATTGAGCACGTCAAGAACATTGACCCTGCACTGCATAAGCCGAGAGGAGTATCTCGCGACGAAGCGTTTGCGTTCCGCGCTTTACAAGCCGAAATTTTCGCGAGCGCAATCTATTCCCGCATCTTCCTCAACGACGCGCTCCGGGAGCAACTGCGGACGGAGACGCGCGTGGAAGGATTTTGGAGAAGGAGCGACGCAAACCGTAGAGCGCTGTGGGGAAAGAGTATCGATCTAAACGCCGCTGCTCGCCGAGAGTTCCTTAGCCTTACGTCCCCACTGGATCTGTTGTAAAAGGCCGATTTTCCCTGAGTCGGGACCCATGTCGCAACAAGGCCCGCAAACAAAACGGGGCAGCTCCCGCTGCCCCGCCTCGCTGAATGCTAATTGCTACGTTCCTTCCGACCACCCCGCCAAATACTCTTCCTGCTCAGGGCTAAGCCGGTCGATCTTAATCCCCATCGACTCCAGCTTCAGCTTGGCGACGCGCTTATCGAGTTCGTCAGGAACCTTATAGACCGTCTTCTCCAGCTTCTTGTGGTTCTTCACCATGTACTCGACGGACAGTGCCTGATCAGCGAAAGACATATCCATGACCGAAGCCGGATGTCCTTCAGCGGCGGCTAGGTTGATCAGCCGCCCTTCGCCGAGCAAGTTGATCTTGCGTCCGTCTTTCAGCGAGTACTCTTCAACAAAGGTTCGCGTGGTCCGCTTCGACGACGACATCTTCTCCAAAGCCGGGATGTCGATCTCAACGTTGAAGTGCCCCGAATTGGAAATGATGGCGCCATCCTTCATCAGGTCGAAGTGTTCCTTGGTCAGCACGCTCTTGTTGCCGGTAACAGTGCAGAAAACGTCACCGAGCTTGGCGGCTTCGGCCATCGACATGACACGGAAGCCGTCCATCACGGCCTCGAGCGCTTTAGTAGGATCGACTTCGGTGACGATGACTTCGGCGCCGGCGCCACGCGCGCGGGAAGCGAGCCCGCGGCCGCACCAGCCATAACCGGCCACCACAAACTTCGACCCAGCCAGAAGAAAATTCGTGGCGCGGATGATGCCGTCGATGGTCGATTGCCCGGTTCCGTAACGGTTATCAAAAAGATGCTTGGTGTCGGCGTCGTTGACCGCGACGATGGGGAACTTGAGCACCCCCTCTTTAGACATCGCCCGCAGGCGAATGACGCCGGTGGTGGTTTCTTCAGTCCCGCCAATCACGTCGGTGAGCGCGTCGGTGCGCTTGGTGTGAAGCAGCGTGACCAGGTCGGCGCCGTCGTCCATGGTGATGTGCGGCTTGTGGTCGATGGCGGCCAGGATGTGCTGGTAGTAAGTGTCGTTGTCCTCGCCCTTGATCGCGAAGACGGGAATCGAGTGGTCGCGGACCAGGCTGGCGGCCACGTCGTCCTGCGTTGACAGTGGATTCGAGGCGCAGAGCACCATGTCGGCTCCGCCATCGCGCAGGCAGATCGCCAGATTCGCGGTCTCGGCCGTGACGTGCAGGCAGGCCGAAACCCGGATGCCTTTCAAAGGTTGGTTCTTGATGAATTCCTTGCGGATGATTTGCAGCACTTTCATGGACTGGTTCGCCCACTCAATGCGCTTCTTTCCCAAGTCGGCCAGTTCTACGTTCTTGATGTCGCAATTCACTGCTGCTGTTGACATGCTTCTCCTGTGTGGCGCGCTTTAAAGCGGCAGAAAGCTAAGTTGATACCGTACGAATGGTTCGAGCCTCGTAACGTTTTTTCAAGAATACACGAAGTTCGTGGCCCAGTTAGGATTCCGAATGCTCGTTAGGGGTTGGTCTTTCGACCTAAGCCCGCAATGGCACTTTGGTTCGATTCGTCGTAAAAATGTTGCCGGGTGCCCCATTTCTCGCGTCGTTTGCGAGAAGTGGGGTTTTTCCCGAATACTACTTTCGAACCGTTTGTGCGACAGGTTCCCGCAGCCCGGCATCGCTGGCCAGCTTCGCCGCTTTGTCGGTCGATTCCCAAGTGAAGTCAGGGTCCGTGCGTCCAAAGTGACCATAAGCCGCGGTCTTCTTGTAGATCGGGCGCCGCAGGTTGAGCGATTCGATGATGCCGCGCGGCGTCAGCTTGAAGTGCGCGCGAATCAAATCCGGGATAATCTCCGGATCGACCTTCGCGGTCCCGAAAGTTTCCACAAGCACACTGACGGGGTCAGCCACGCCAATGGCATAAGCCAGCTGCACTTCGCATCGCCCAGCCAGTCCGCCCGCGACCACATTCTTCGCGATATGCCGCGCCATGTAAGCCGCCGAGCGATCGACCTTGGTCGGATCCTTGCCGCTGAATGCCCCGCCGCCGTGGCGCCCCATGCCGCCGTAGGTGTCGACAATAATCTTGCGTCCGGTAAGCCCGGTGTCGCCCATAGGACCGCCAATCACAAACCGTCCCGTAGGATTGATGTGATACTTCGTATCTTCATCCAGCAGATGCGCCGGAATCACAGCCTGAATCACATGCTTCAGAATGCCCGCGCGCAACTCGTCATTAGCAACAGTCTCAGAGTGCTGCGTGGAAATGACAACCGCATCGACGCGCAGAACTTTTCCGTTAGCGTCATATTCAACCGTAACCTGAGATTTTCCGTCGGGCCGAAGGAAGGGAAGCGTGCCATTCTTGCGAACCTGCGAGAGTCGCATGGTCAACTTATGCGCCAGAGAAATAGGAGTCGGCATCAACTCCAAATTCTCATCCACCGCATACCCAAACATCATTCCCTGGTCGCCGGCGCCGCCGGTGTCTACGCCCATGGCGATGTCGCCGGACTGTTTGTTGATGGTGGAGATTACGGCGCAGGTGTTGCAGTCGAAGCCGTGGAGGGCGTTGTCGTATCCGATGGTCTGGACTGTGCCGCGGACCACCTGCTGGAAATCGACGTAGGCTTTGGTGGTGATTTCTCCGGCGATCACGACGAGGCCGGTGGCGGTAAGAGTTTCGCAGGCGACGCGGCTCATGGGATCGTCGGTGAGGCAGGCGTCGAGGATGGCGTCGGAAATCTGGTCGGCGATCTTATCGGGATGGCCTTCAGTTACGGATTCAGAGGTGAATAAATATCGGTTCTTTGATGCCAAGTTGTGTGTCTCCTTCGGTGCACGCGTCTTTATTCGAGATTCGAGAATTCGAGATTCAAGACTGCGATTTCTAAACTGCGATTTCGAGACTGCGGTTCAAAGTGAGTTGCACTTCTTTCAAACTGCGTTGCACTGCATCGTGCAGAAAAACATACAGAAAAAGTACGGACTGACTTATGAACTCTGGATCGAGCGGGACCCGGGGGAAATCCACGCGGCCGCGACGGAGCGAACTGCGAAAAAGGAAGTCCTGAGAAAAGGCTATCAGACGCCTCCCGGACACGCAACGATTTTGGCCCTAAATGCCGGGGAGTGAATTCAATCGCGGAAATGCGCGGGTGGATGGGAGGAAATGGTGGGTCAGCAGAGTTACCTGTTGAGGGCTTTGAGGGCCTCGGCCATGGTGCGCACCACGATGATGTTGGGTGTGATTTGCTCGGCGAAGACCTGACCCATGCGGGCGAGGGCAAAAATGTGATCGTGCGGAGCCACCACCACATGCATAGAGGAAGGTTTGTAAATGCTTTCGCCGCGAGCGAGCGAACGGATTGTGTCGGACGGCATGCTGCTCTGAGTGACCCGGGTGCAATCGAGAATTTCTGAAAAATCGGGGTCGAAGTCGGGATGAGAGCGGATCTGGGAGGAGAGGGCCATGATCTCCTGCAGTGTGCTTTGACCTTCGAAGGTGATGATCACCAGCCTCGAGCTGACGTCGATGGTGAACTGCACGCCCATGGCGTAGTTCCTGTTGCTCCCTTGGGAGGTCAGAGCAGGGGCAAATTCAGACTGGCGCGATCTCTAATTGTTGCAATCGTTGTTGCAATCGAAATTGTTGCAATCGAATTTTGGCGATCTGGGTTTAAGGCGCCCGCAGGGGAGGGACTGATGACAGAACTGGGAACGCGCCGGTTGCCCGGCTCTGCACCGCGATTATAAGCCATTTTGGGTTGCGGTGATCTTAAGAAGAATTCCGGGTAGTGCCTCAGTTTGAAATTTAACTAACGTGGTGGGGATCGGGCGGATCGTTGCCATGTGCGCCTACGCGCTTGATATAGCATTCTTCGTGCATGACTTGGCCGTCCTCATCTGCGGTTTCGTCCCTGTCTAGGTCGATTGGCTTGCCACACATCGGACAGGTGTATTTTTTCTGACTAGAGCGGGCGGGCTGGTTCATGGAGGCCCCCTCCTTTTGAGACAAACAGTCTACTACATCTGTACGCTAGCGTACCGTTCGATGTCGAACGGAAACGTTCAAGCCGTTTTCTTGTAAGGACCGCGCTTGCCGGGTTTCGGCATGTAGCTGTCGGCCATCATTACGATTTCTTCCAGACTCCAAACGTGATCGCTCAGGCAAGCGCTAGGCAATTTTCCCGCCAATCTCAAGTGCGTTAAAATTCAAACTGCACCACTACCAGAATTCCTTTGGGTTAGCGCGCGAATCGGGCGTTTCAAGAGACCTTACGCTTCTCGGGGCGTCACGAGCTGATCACTCCAGATGGAGTGGTCAGGAACTGCGAACTGCTCGTTATTGGATTAAGCGGCATTGCACCGAGGCTATTCCTTGGGAAGATCGATCATGACGACCTGCGAGTTTTCGCGTAAGCGGTCGAAGACGATTTGTTTGCCGTCGCTGGTGACGTCGAAGGTCCGCATGGCGGCGAGGTTTTGCAGCCGGGTGAGAAGGCGCGACTTCATCGAGGCGAGATCGAGTAGCCAGAAGTCCTGGGATGCGAGCAATCCCCCCATGTAGATCAGGCTCTTGCCATCAGGCGAGAAGCGCACGCGCTCGCCTAAGCGCCGCAAGATAATCTCGGGCAATTTGACGCTGGTTCCGTCCGGGCGCATGGCCAGAAGTGGAGCGAAGGTGCGCACATTCGTACCGGCATAGACGATCAGGCTTCCATCCGGCGACCAGACTGGATTGAGTGCCGGCCCGCTGGCCAAGCGGACTGACGATCCGCCATCCAACGGGATTTTGAAGAGCCCGGGACCGGCGGCGTCGCTGCCGCCAGTGACGATCCATTTGCCATCCGGCGACCAGCAGCTCGAACCCTGAGGGACCATTCCCTCCGCGATCGGCTGGAGTTCGGCGCCGTCTGAAGAGAGGACATGCAGTTGGTGTTTCCCGCCCCGCCGCAGCACAATGGCCACGCGACCTCCATCGGGCGAAACGGCGGGCGTCTCCAGCAGCGCACCATCGGCGCCCTTCCAGATCTCAGTCACCTTTCCGTCCCGAAGGCGCCACAGTCCGTCGCCCGTTCCCAGGGAAGATAAATAGAACAGCGACGAGCCGCTAAAACGAGGCGCCAGAGCGCGCACGGTCGGCACGGTAAACGGTTTCACGTCGTGTTCGTCTGCTACGCGATCAGGGACGACGCGATCTAGAATCGGAACAGTCCAAAGACCGGCGATGGGATTGCTGATGGTCGCCACCAGCTTACGGCCGTCCGCGCTGGCCTGCACGGACGTATATTGCTCGAGGCCGACGCTCGCGCGCCGCGAATCCCGGCGTTTCAGATCAAATGCCCACAACCACGGTCCGGAACCGTCCTCGTCCCGCGCTACGTAGAACACTGTGCGGTTGCCGACTGGCGTGGGATAGGCGACGTCTGTATTGCGTTGCGTGAGGCGCTCCGGGTTGCCGCCATCCGGGTTGATGCGCCATAAATCCATCTCCTTCGTCGCCGGTGTCCCATGCACGAAATAGATCCAACGGCCGTCAGGCGACCAAACTGGAAAGTGGTTGTGAAGTCCCGGCCGGTCCCCGAATATTCGTCGCGCATTGGCGCCCGTGCGGTCGGCCACGAACATGGGGTCGCCATTAGCGAAGGTATGATAGACAATGCGCTCGCCATCCGGTGACCAGGCCAGGTTGACGGCCTCCTCGCCGAGGAAATTACGAGGCGTACCTCCGGTCAGAGGCATCAGCCGCAGCCGCATATCTACGTCACCACCGCCGATCCAAATTTCCGAGCCATCGCCGGAAAAACCTACGCTTCGTAAAGGCCCAGGCAATGGGCCTGCCTTCCCTTGTGTCAGATTAACCGAGCGTCCGCTGCCTACTTGGGTGAGCCATACATCGAAGGGGCCGTCATGATCGGAGATAAAAGCCACGAATTTGCCGTCCGGCGAGATCGCCGCTTCCACGCTCACGAAGTCGGTTACGCGCGCGAAATGCGCCTTTTCGAGCGGGTTGGCCGGTGCCGCCGCCGGCCGAAACATTTCCCAGACCGCAGTGCCAACCAGCAGTGCAGCGGCTATGACCCACGGGAGCCACGCTCGCCTTGACTTTGGCTGCGGCACACTCTTTGCGGCCGTCGTTGCGGACGGGGTTCCGGTCGAGCCTCCGCTCAGCGCTTCAATGGCAAACGCCAGATCACTGGCCGACTGAAATCGTCGCTCGACATTCTTTTCCAGGCATCGCACAAGAATCCGTTGCAGTTCTGGCGGCCCTTGCCAGCCAGTATCGTTCAGCGCGGGTGGCTCTTCGCGCAAAATTGCGGTCATGGTTTCGGCGGACGTTTCGCGTTTGAAGGCGCGTTTGCCGGTGAGCATCTCGTACGACACCGCACCGAAACTGAAAATGTCCGATCGCGGGTCGATCAGTCCGCCACGCACCTGCTCCGGCGACATGTAGCCTACGGTGCCCATCACCGTACCTGGCAAGGTCGCAGGGCTCTCTAACGTCACTGTCGTTTCGTGGTTTTCCTCCGGCCGAACCAGCTTTGCCAGGCCGAAGTCCAGCACCTTAATCCGTCCGTCACGGGTGACAAATACGTTCTCCGGTTTCAGATCCCGATGCACGATTCCCTTCTCGTGTGCGGCCGCGAGTCCGCGGGCGATGCCGAGCGCGTATTCGATCGCGCGCCGCACCGGGAGCGGCCCTGATACGAGTTTGTCGCGCAGGGTTTGTCCTTCAAGAAACTCGCTGACCAGAAACGGCGCGCCGTCGTGCGTACCAATATCGTGGATTCCCAGAATGTTCGGATGGTTCAGCGCCGCAATCGTCCGCGCTTCCTGTTCGAAACGCCGCAGCCGGTCGGCATCATGAGCCAGTGCCTGTGGCAGCACTTTGATCGCGACATCGCGCCCGAGCCGCGTGTCGCGTGCGCGATACACCTCGCCCATGCCGCCCGCTCCTATGGGAGATACGATCTCGTACGGCCCGAGTTTGGTGCCCGAGGTAAGCGCCATCGATGCGCGCAATTATAGTCCGTACCTATCTACGCTATTGCGTCTACGCTATTGCGCGGGGGGTGGGGTTGCGGAGGCGTCCCGCATGCCGGTGGAGTCGAAGACAAATGTTTTGACTTCGGCTTCGGCGCCGGTGGCGGGGATTTCCTGACCGTTCCAGAGGAAGGTGACTCCGGCGGCGTTGCCGACTTTGACGATGATTTCGCGGGTGGCGCGGACCGAAGTATTTGCGGGGGCGAAGAGGGTTTCGTGTTTAACGGGTTGGCCGTCGGCGAGGACGGAGATCCAGGAAGTTTCCGTGGCGCGGATGGCGAGGGTGAGGGGAGCGGTCGAGTTTTCCGAGGGCGCAAGGGTTGATTTCTGTGGCGCCGGAAGCGTTGCGTTATTGTTGCCGGCTGCGCTCTCGTCACTGGCGTTGTCGGCAGTGGTGGCGGAAGGTGGTGCGGGGGCGGGCGCGAGCGCAGGAGGATGAGGTTTCGGGGCTGATGGAGTGCGCGGCTGCGGCTGGGGAGTCGAATTTGATGGATGCGGCGAGGTGGCACTGTTGCTAGCTGAGGAGGAAGTGGCGGAGGAAGTTGAGGGGGAAGTGGACGAAGGATTCGTGGACGCCGGGGTGCTGGCGGGTGGGGCGGACTGCATGGTATGGGCTGCGGATGAGCCGGGGTTGGCGGTGGTTCTGTGGGAGCGGCGTATCCAGAGAATGATTCCGAGGACGATTACGACGGCGGCGACGGCGACTAGTCGCCAGGGAATTTCGGGACCGGAGTTCGATGCGAAATCTTTTTGCCGCGGGCGTACGTGTTCGGCGCGGGGGAGTTGCAGTTCGGGGAGTTCCTCGATCTGTTCTGGGGGCTGCGATTTCGCCGCGGACTTGGCGGAGTCAGTTTGGTTGGGTTTGCCGGATTTCAGTGAAGCAGGCTTTTGTTGCCTGGCGGGGCGAGGCTGGCCGGGGCGGCGTTCCGGTTGCCGGCCTGGCTTGGCATCGACCTGAGTGTCGGTCTTGGCATCGGTCAAGGCGTCGATTTGAGATTGGCGGAGGCAGGCGAGATAGTCGTTGATGGCCGCTTCGTCGTTGAGTCCGAGATGCTTGGCGTAGGCGCGAATGAATCCCTTGTTGAAGACGCCTCCGGGCAGGCGGTCGAAGTGTTCTTCTTCGATGGCCTGGAGCATGCGCGGGCCGATCTTGGTGACGTTGGAAACGTCATCGAGCGAGAGATTTTTTTTCTCGCGCGCCTTGCGGAATTTGTTGCCGAATTCGCCCACCGAGATCCCGTTTCGCAGACAGAGATGATGAGGACATCATAGGACAAGCGTTGTGGGAGGTGCCACTGTCGAGAGGTCTAGAGGGAGGTAACCGGAGGTAGTGAGTGGAGTGTTTCCGTCTGGTTACGGAATCAAAATCCCCACTCTAATCTCGCCAAAGTGCGGCGAGATTAGAATGGGCCACCCGGCGAAATTAGAAATGGGCCACCGCGCCAATCACGGCTTTTGGCGGAGGGTGACAGTGAATTGGTTTTTGCAGGTGGTGGCGGTATCGTCGAAGGCTTCGGCGGTGCGGTCGCCGGCCGAGGCTTCGAAGAAGAGGCCGCGCTTGGTGCGGTCGGGCAGGCCAGTGAAGCGGGCTTTGCCGTCGGCGTTGGTGCCGACCTGGAGGTCGAGCTTGCGCATGTACATGAATCCGTAAGCGATGTGGACTTTGATGTTGGCAGCGTAGACGGGGGAGCCGTTGGGGTCGGTGACGGTGAAGTCGACGGAGCAGGCGCCGATGCCGCCGTCGATGACCGGGACGGATTTCGGGTCGGGAGACGGCGTGGCGGTTTGCGAAGTGGTGCTTTGCGCGAAGGCGGAGAGGGATAAGACGACGAATAAGAGAGTCAGCGGGAGAGTGCGAGTGTAGGTGTTCATGTTCGTCCTTTTTTAAATTAAGAATACGCGGGGTTAAGAATACGCCAGCGGGCGATGTTCTCGCGCCGGAAGAATTTGAGCGGGTATTCTTTCGTCCCTCCGGGACTTGTTCCAATTTTCCTGATGCCCTACCCAGCGCTGAAGCGCTGGGCTAAATTGTTTCGCCGCTCCGCGGCTGGGAATCGTTTCTTCGGCAGGGTTGGTTTCGGAGCTGAGGCCAGTTCTAGAATCAAAGTCAAAGGCAGCGGACAGGAGTGTCCGCTCCACAGTGTCCGCTCCACATGGCTCCATGTGGAAAAGACTGATGCGGTTGGCTTTAGGGGTACCCGTTACCAACGTTCATTGCCCCTTCACGAAAGTGGCGAATATAATTTTTTCAACGCCACCCTTCTAGCGAGGAATAACGGTATTTGCATGCCTGAGGCCGGCACTCAATTGACGCGCCAGAACCAGGAACTCACGATCTTTCATGACGTGGCGAAGGCGCTCACGTCATCGCTGGACGTCGACTCCATTCTGCAGACCATCATGGACAAGATGGCGGAATATTTCCGTCCGGATACCTGGTCGCTGCTGATGGTGGACGAGGCGCGCGATGAACTCTACTTTGCGATTGCGGTGGGGGACAAAGCCGAGGCGCTGAAAAATGTCCGGCTGAAAGTGGGCGAGGGGATTGCGGGATGGGTGGCGAAGCACGGAGAGGCGCGCGTGGTGCCGGACGTGAGCTCGGAGCCGGCGTTCGCCAGCCGCGTGGATGAGACGACGCAATGGCAGACGCGATCGGTGATCTGCGTGCCGCTGCGGTCGAAGCTGCGGGTGCTGGGCGTGATCCAGTTGGTCAATGTCGACATGGAGCGGTTCAAGGACGCGGAACTTTTCTTTCTGCAGTCGCTGTGCGATTACGCAGCGATTGCCATTGAGAACGCGCGCTGGGTGGAAAAGATTCAGGAGTTGACGATCACGGATGACTGCACGGGGCTGTATAACGCGCGGCATCTGTATAAGACGCTGGAGACCGAAGTTTACCGGTCATCGCGATTTGGGTATGAATTCAGCATTTTGTTTATCGATCTCGATCATTTCAAGTCGGTGAATGACACGCACGGGCATTTGATTGGGAGCAAGCTGCTGGCGGAGATTGGATATCTGGTGAAGGCGCAGCTGCGGTTGATTGATTTTGCGTTTCGCTACGGCGGAGATGAATTTGTGGTGTTGTTGCCGCAGACGAGCAAAGATCAGGCGCTGGTGGTGGCGAAACGGCTGCGCGACGGGTTGCGGGCCAGTTGTTTTTGCCGCGATGAAGGGCTCAACTTGAATGTGCGGGCATCGATTGGGCTGGCGACTTATCCGCATGACGCGCGGACCGCGCATGATGTGATTCGGCAGGCGGATGGGATGATGTATGTGGTGAAGAATTCCTCGCGGGACAATATTGGGATTGCGCAGAGAGGGATGTTGAAGGAGTAGGCGTCATGCTTAAGACCTCTGCTCGGAGGGGTTGCAGAATTAACTCTGCTGTCACACTCCCGAAACGCAGCAGCAATATACAAGGCGTAGGGTGCTCTCGGTCGCTGTTCCATCGCGGTAATTAACTCAATAACTCAGCGTTGTAATTTCACTTCTCCCTTCACGAACCCGGGTTGAGATTCTGATCGCTCGTGGGCCCCTAAATTCAAGTTAGGAGGATTCTGTGCAAATGAAACGATGCGTGTGCATTCTCGCCTTGTCGACGTGTCTTGGCTTCCTGGTCTTCACACAGGCCGCTGCGGCACAGTCGTGGACGCAGTTAAAAGGTCCTGTTGGCCGGGATACTTTCTCGGCTGTGTTTGACCCTAACTCCGGAAGGATGATCATTTTTGGTGGCACGACTAACAATGCCAGCGACCCGGATTTGAACGATGTATGGTGGCTGGTCAATCCCGGCGGGCCTGGCTTAGGTTGGGTAGAGGCCCAGCCGACGGGTACTGCCCCGGCGCCAAGAGTGGGGCAATCGGCGGTATATGACTCCGTCAACGACGTGATGACCATATTCGCCGGAGGGCTCGGCCAAGCCTCCCCGTGCGCCAACGACGTCTGGGTGCTAAACCATGCCGCAGGGGTGACGGGGACGCCGGCATGGGTGCAGCTCAGTCCGAGTGGTGGCCCGCCCTCTCCCAGGCTTCGTTTCTCCGCGGTATACGATCCAGGCACGAACGAGATGATCGTCTTCGGGGGGAATGACTGTTTCTCGACAAATTTCAGCGACGTTTGGATTTTGTCGAATGCTAACGGTCTGGGCGGAACTCCTACGTGGACGGAGCTCAGTCCGTCGGGTACATCGCCAGGGGGTACCGAGGACCAAACTGCCGTTTATGATTCCAGTTCGAACAGCATGATCGTTTTCGGTGGCACGATTGGAGGTATTAGCTCAAGCAACGAAGTGTGGCTTCTCTCCAACGCCAACGGCAACGGCGGGACGCCGGCATGGTCTCAGCTGTCACCATCGGGTAGCCTTCCGCCCGGAAGGAACCAGCCGGTCGCCGTATACGACCAGGCAAACAAGCGCATGACAATTTACGGCGGCAGCAACTCTACCCAAACGCTCGGCGATACGTGGGTGCTGAGCAACGCCGACGGCACCACCGGAACTCCGACATGGACTAAGCTAAAAACTAAGGGAGGCTCAACAAGGACTGCTGCCGCGGGCATCTATAGCCCGGCTACAAACCAGATGACTGTGTTCGGTGGGTATCACATGCCAACGGATATCAGTACTACTTTCGTTTTGTCGGGTGCAAACGGACTGCCGTAAGCTCGAGAATCTTCGTATTTTACTTTGGGGAGTCGGCAGGCCTGTTTGCCACAGGCTTGTCGGCCCCCGCATCTGGCTTCCACGGATTTGGGTTGGCGGGGGCTTTGGGGTTGACGCCGAAATCCCAGACGTAGAGGTTCATGCCTTCTTTGCCCAGCGTGCCTTCCTGGCCGATGAGTTCGACCAGGGCATATTCTCCGGGCGCTAGAGGTTCGGTGGGAGTGAGTTTCAGCCAGCCTCCGGTGACATTCGTGATGGTGGTTTTGACGATGTGCTGCTCCTGGCTGACCTTGCCGGTGGGCTCGCGCTTTACGTTGGCGACGATGCGCTTGTCGCCTTTGACGTCGGCGCGGACAATGCGGAAGCGGTTGAAGGGGACTAGGGGCTGCTGCGGTTGCTGGGGTTGTTGCGGCTGCTGCTGAGGGCCTTGTGGGGTGGTGTGAGTGGTGGAATCTTTCGCCGTGGCGGTCTTTGTTGTGGCAGTCTGTGCTGTGGCGGTCTGTGCTGTGGCAGTCTGTGCTGTGGCGGTTGGGTCGGGGTGGTCGGGATCGGCGTCGATATTGATGTAGAGCGAAGGAACATCGATGTGGGACTGCACGGCGGCGTGGGCGCCTTCGAGATCGATAGATTGCTTGACGCCGGTGATCGGGTTGAGTGCGCCGCGGAAGATGTTGGCTTTGGCGCCGCGATTGACGTCGCCGGCGGTCTGTTGCACTTCGACGATCTGGGGCTCGCCTTGAAAATTGTCGAGTAGAAATACGCCGGAATCGTCGGGCAGACGGAGTCCGGGGGCGACTTGCGGGAGTTTGGCTTCGACGAGATCGCGCTCCTGTTCGATTTCCTTGTCGAGCTGCACGGCTTCGGGGACGGATTCTCCGGCGGCGCGGTCGCGCTCGTATTTCTCGGTGGCGGGCCAGTCGACCAGCGAGGTGGGGAGTTCCTCCCAATCATCGCGCTCGGCGCTCATGTAGCGAACGCGGTCGCCTTTGACTTCATATTTCGTGACCAACTGGAAGGAGCCGTCTTTGAGGATGAGGCGGCGGGCGAGATCCTGGGCGGGGGAAGGACTCGGGGAGACTAGGAGCGCGGTGAATACCGTGAATGCAAGGAGTCGGGCGGCGCGGGACATACTACGGCGGGACATGGTGCGGCGTTGCATGGAATGATTATCGTCCCATGAGGTAATTGTCGCCAACCCCACGACGCCGGGTCAGCGTCCAAGATCTGCGCCGGTCTGTGTGAAATCGCGGGGACAAGGATGCGTAGTGGCTCAGTTTGAATTTTCAAGCGTGGCGTTGTCCTGAGCGGAGTCCGACTTCATCGAAGAAAAGCCCGGGCGGAGCGAGGGATCTCCCTGAAAGTCGTGCCTGGGGAGATCCCTCCCGCGGCTGAACTGCGCCGCGGTTCGGGATGACGCAAGGACGAAGATTCCAAACTGAGACAGTACCCAAGGATGGGTACCGGTGGTTCTTGGCTGCTTTGTAGTATGCTGTGCTGTTGCTCGCGAACGCCAAACCTAACCAAACAATGAAACGTAATTCTCTCCTTTTGTTATTCGCGTCTTCTTCAATCTGCGTGGCGGCCGCGCTGGGGCAGTCGGGGCCGGTTGCGGCTGCTGGTCCGGCGAGTGGGAATCCTGCGAATGCGGGGCCGTCCAGGCAGGGCGGGGAGCCGGTTTCGTATGCCTCGGTGACGCAGTTAAATGGGATGCTGACGCAACTGGAGGCGAGTTCGAAGGACACGCAGATCGACCTGGCAAAGTTGCGGATCGAACGCTGGAAGGTGGACGGCGCTACCAAGAAGCAATCGCTAGCGAATGTGGATTCGATTCAACGTAATCTGCAGGACGCGCTGCCGGCGATCATTGCCCAGATGCGCGCTGCGCCCGAAGATTTGCCGGGCACGTTCAAACTTTATCGGAATCTCGATGCCTTGTATGACGTGCTGGGGACCGTGGTCGAGGGGGCGGGCGCGTTCGGATCGAAAGACGACCTGCAGTCGCTGTCCAATGATCTGAATGCTTTCGAGAGTACGCGGAAGCAGTTGGCGCAGCGGATGGAGAGCTTGTCTTCGGCCAAGGAAGCGGAGATTGTGCGATTGCGGACGGATCTGAAGACGGCGCAGGCAGCGATTCCGGTGGCTCCGCCGAAGAAGACTGTGGTGGACGATACGGCGCCGGTGAAGAAGCCGGTGGTGAAGAAGAAAATTCCGCCGAAGCCTGCGGCTCCGGCGGGGACGACGGGGAATCCGGCAGCGGGGCAGACGCAGGCTCCGGCACAGACAGCCCCGAAGCCGCAGTAGGTGTGAGGATTCGAGATTCCCACCCTTGCCGCAAAGAACGCGGCAAGGATGGGCCACCCGTGGAATCAACGAGATCAAAATCCCCACTCTAATCTCGCCAAAGGACGGCGAGATTAGAATGGGCCACCCTCCACTCGCGATCCGCCATCCGCTGGACGAATCTGGTACTCTTTCCGACGCATCCACTTTTGTGCTCATCATGAATTCGCATGGCAGCGTCGTGGCTACGGTGTTTGGGCTCATCATCATTTGGGTGGTGCTGCTGGATGCGTTTGAGACGGTGGTGCTGCCGCGGCGGGTGCTGCGGCATTTCAGGCTGACGGCGTGGTTTTACCGCAAGACCTGGATTCCGTGGCGGTACTTTGCGCGTCATATTCAGACGACGAAGCGGCAGCAGAATTTCCTGGGATATTTCGGGCCGCTGTCGCTGATTTTGTTGCTGGGATTCTGGGCTTCCGGCCTGATTCTTGGTTTTGCCCTGGTGCAGTACGGCATTGGCGGACACGAACAGCTCAACAAAGAGCCGCTCACGTTCGGCAAGATTGTTTATCACAGCGGGGAAACTTTTTTTACGCTGGGCTATGGCGATATTGTGCCGACTTCGGGCGGGGCGCGGGCACTTTCGGTGATTGAAGCGGGGATGGGCTTCGCGTTTCTCGGGGTGGTGATCGGGTACATTCCGGTGGTGTATGCGTCGTTCTCGCGGCGCGAGATTCAGATATCGATGCTGGATGCGCGGGCGGGATCGCCTCCATCGGCGGCGGAGTTGTTGGTGCGGCTGGCGGGACGGTCGGACGATCCGGGGGTGGACCAGAAAGTTCTGGATGAAGTTTTACGGGAGTGGGAGCGCTGGGCGGCGGAGCTGCTCGAGAGCCAGATTTCGTATCCGGTGCTGACGTTTTTTCGTTCGCAGCATAGTAACCAGTCGTGGCTGGGGGCGCTGACCACTATGCTGGATGTGACTTCGCTGATCCTCACCGGGATTGAGGGAGTGCAACCCGGGCAGGCCAAGCTGACGTTTGCCATGGCGCGGCACGCGGCAGTCGACCTGGCGCAGGTGGTGAATGCAAGCTACGATTCGACGGCGGCGGAACGCTTGCCAGATGAGGACTTCGTCGAGTTGCGCAAGGCGCTGGCGGCGGCCGGATTGCGGGTGCGGAACGACGAATTCGGGCTCGACAAACTGACGAAGTTGCGGGCGATGTATGAGCCATATGTGCATTCGACGGCGCGAAACTTGATGCTGACGCTGCCGCCGTGGCGGTTCGTGACGAAGACGCGGGACAACTGGCAGGGAGGGCCGTGGGATCGGGTGATCCAGGCGCGGGGGTTGGCTGTTCTTGGACAGAAGGCGGTGACGCCGCCGGTGGACGAGCATTTTTGAGCGACGCTTTCTAGCAGGAGCGGTCAGTGTCCGGTGGGTGAGAGGATCGGGTTCAGGCGTCCCTACGGGACGCGGTTTATTTTCGTTTGGTGCACATCCCGCCAGTGGAACTGGCGGGCTATCCTCATTGGTCCCTCCGGGACCCGATGCCAGCGAAATGTTCTACGGCGACGGCGGTTTCCTGATTCGTCGCGCGTGCTAACATCCTCCTTCTGAATTCCTGATGAGATGAAAAACACTGGTGAGAATGTGGTGCGTATTGAGGCGGAAGCCTTGCGCGCGCTGGCGGACCGGATCGCGGGGCCGATGGCGGAGGCGTTTCAGCGCGCGGTGGAGTTGATGTTTTCCTGCACGGGTCGCGTGGTGGTGACGGGAATGGGAAAGAGCGGTCTGATTGCGCGGAAGATTGCGGCGACGCTGAGTTCGACGGGGAGCCCGGCGCTGTATCTGCATCCGGTGGAAGCGCTGCACGGGGATTTGGGAATGGTGGTGCGGGGGGATGTAGTGCTGGCGTTGTCGGCTTCGGGTGAGACGGAAGAGATTCTGGCGCTGCTGGCGACGATTAAACGGCTGCGGGTGCCACTGATTGCCATGACGGGGGATGAAGTTTGCGAGGTTCAGGGGCGGAATTCCCACCCTTCGAAAAGCGCGAAGGGTGGGGCAGCCGTTGCGTTGCCGGGTGCCGGCAAGAAACAAAAGTCAAAGGCAGCGGACAGGAGTGTCCGCTCCACATTTTCTACACTTGCGGCGGCGGCGGATGTGGCGTTGGATTGTTCAATTGCGCAGGAGGCTTGCGCGCTGGGGCTGGCTCCTACTGCTTCGACTACAGCGATGCTGGCGTTGGGGGACGCGCTGGCGGTGACTTTGAGCGAGCGGCGCGGATTTAAGGAAGAGGATTTTGCTAACTTGCATCCTGGCGGGAAACTTGGGAAGCGGCTGGCGCGGGTGGAAGCTTTAATGCACACGGGCGACGCACTGCCGCGAGTCACGCCGCAGACGAAGATGCTGGACGTGATTTATGAGATGTCACGCAAGAAACTGGGCGTGACGGCGGTGGTCGATGGCGAGCGGTTAGTGGGGATTGTCAGCGATGGAGATTTGCGGCGGTTGCTGGAGAAACGTGGGAAGGATGTGATGGATCTTTCGGCTGGCGAGGCGATGACTCGCAGTCCGAAGACGATTGGGGCGGGAGAATTTGCGGCGACCGCGCTGGCTTTGATGGAGGAGAAGAAGATTACGTCGCTGATGGTGGTGGATGACAGCGGGAAGCTGGAAGGGATTGTGCATTTGCACGATCTTTGGACTACCGAGTTGGTCTAGGATTGAGTCATTGGGCGATTGGGTCATTGCGCGATTGGAAATCGACATTTTGTTTTTGCTTCCCAATCACTCAATGACCCGATCTCTCAATCACTCAATGAGGTTTCCATGTATCACTACGATCCCAATACGGCGCTGGAAGAGTTGAATGAGGATGCTACGCTGCCGAATCCTGTGCATGTGCGGGATATGATTCTGCGGAAGCATCCGTCGACGGATAAGGCGTTGGAGCTGAACCGGATGTTTGTGGAGTATCAGAAGTTTTTTGGCGAGGCGCAGAAGCTGGGGAAAGAGATATTGCGGCAGCTGGCGGGATGAGTCAGCGGGTCAGATGGGCACACGGTCCAGCGGCACGATGAATTGAATGCCGGGCACGTGTTTACCCTGAAGATGCCCGTCATTCGTGATGAAGAGATCGGCTCCGACGCTCGCGGCAGAAGCGAGCTGGATTACGTCGGGGGCCTTGAGCAAGCGATCGCGCCGGATGGACGAATAGATTCTTGCCACCTTGGCGTCCAGAGGGACCAGCAACGCGACGCTGGAAATAGCTTCCTCGTACTTTCTGCAAAGATCAGTATTTCCGGCCACGGTGGGTTTGACCAGGATTTCACCCAGCGTGAGAGTCGAAGTCACGAGCTGATCACCCCGACGCAGCATCTTCGTGCGAAGTTCTTCGACGGCCTGAGACAGAGCCCCATAGTCCTCCCACAGATAGATAAAGAGGTTCGTATCCCAGAAGATTCGACTCATTCCCAACCTTCGCGAAGCCTGCGCACGTACTCGTCGGCGTGCTCATCGGCCCATAGGTCCTTGCCCGACCCGCGCAGCGCCAGCAGGGGGTCGTTCTTGATTCTGTCCTCCACGCCGCCCTGATTCCAGTCTTGATACCAATCAAGAAGACTTGCGTATTCAGAGGGAACGTCTTCCCGGGATGGGACCGTCTTTGCGCCTTCTCGACCGGGATCGTAGGCGTCGCCGTTGCGAAACAACCGGCGGCGGCCTGGGGCGCTTTCGTAAAGCATGCGATAACGACCAGGGTTCGGTGGACGATTCGCGACACAATGCTGAACCACATGGACATAGACTCCCGGACGAAGTGGCTGCGTGCCGGCTTCTTTGGTAGCGCGCTGCATGATCTCCTCTATCGAGAAATCCGACTGCTTCGGATGTTCTCGATGGAGAAGCGCTGCGGAGATCCAAACCTCATCGGCAACCTTGAGCTGAACTCCCGAGACAACTGTCATATAAGTATCACAATATCAAGTCGAGGAATAAGTTGTCAATACCTATTATATAATGTAATTACATTATAATGTAATGAGCCATACCGTCTCGACGCAAACCTTTTGGCTTCATCATTTACAATCATCAATTCTACTTTCCATAGAGAACTCACTATGTATCGATGGTCTGAAAGCTTTATTCCTACATTGCGCGAGGCGCCGGCGGATGCTGAGGTTGCGTCGCATAAATTTCTGGTGCGGGCGGGGTATATACGGCAGCTTGCGGCGGGAATTTATTCTTATCTTTTTCTCGGCAACCGGTCATTTAACAAGATCATGGCCATCGTGCGCGAGGAGATGGACCGGATTGGGCAGGAATTTTATTTGCCGGCGTTGCATCCGCGAGAGCTGTGGGAGGCGTCGGGGCGCGCGGCGCTGATGGGCGACAATCTGTTCCGGTTGAAGGACCGCAAGGGCACGGACATGGTGCTGGGAATGACCGAAGAAGAAGTGATGACTTCGATCGCGTTGAAAGAGCTGCGCAGTTACAAGCAGCTGCCGCAGATTTGGTACCAGATTGCGCCGAAGTTTCGCGACGAGCCGCGGCCGCGGTCGGGGCTGTTGCGGGTGCGGCAGTTCATGATGAAGGACGCGTATTCGTTCGACATTGATGCGGCGGGGCTGGATGTTTCTTACAAGAAACATTTCGAAACTTACTGCCGCATTTTCGACCGGTGCGGGCTGAAGTACATGGTGGTGGAAGCGGATTCGGGTGCGATGGGCGGGAAGGAATCGCATGAATTCATGGTGCGGACTCCGGCGGGGGAAGATCAGATTGTGAGCTGCGATGGGTGCAATTACGCGGCGAACATGGAGAAAGCGACTTCGAAGCTGGAGACGTGGGGAGATCTTGCGGCCGAGGGGGATGGCAAGCCGCTGGAAGTGCATACGCCGGGGCAGAAGACGATTGAAGACGTGGCGAAGTTTCTGGGGGTATCGCCGAAGAACAAGATCAAGACGCTGGCGCTGATGACGGAAGAGAAAGACGGGAAGACGGGCAAGGTGAGATTGCGCGCGATTGTGGTGCTGATGCGTGGAGATCATCAGCTGAACGAGGCCAAGTTGAATGGGGCTGTGGGCGCGGCTTCGCGGCCGATGGACGAGGCGGAGATCAAGGCGCTGTTCAAGTCTCCGGCGGGATATTTGGGGCCGGTGGGGATTGAGTGGGCTCGGGATCGGAAGAAAGATGCGGACAAGCCCGTGCTGCTGGTCGATTCGGCGCTTGAAGGGCGGGCGAATCTGATTGCGGGCGCGAATAAAGAAGACTATCACCTGAAGAATCTGACGCCGGGGAAGGATTTTCATCCGACGGCGTATTTGGATTTGAGAAGCGTGACGGCTGGAGAACCTTGTCCGAATTGCGGCGCGGCTTTGCGTATCGATACGGCGGTGGAGATTGGGCACATCTTCAAACTGGGGTATCGGTATTCGGAATCGATGGGACTGCGCGTGCTGGACAAGAACGGCAAGGAAGTGATGCCGATTATGGGCTGCTATGGGATTGGGATTGAGCGCATTCTGACGGCGGCGGTGGAGCAGTCGAACGACGAGAACGGGTTTTGGCTGCCGGCGTCGATTGCGCCGTTTGAAATTGTAGTGGCGCCGGTCAATGTGAAAGATGAAGCGGTGCGAATGGCGGCGGAGGATATTGCCAAGCGGCTGGAAGCGGCGGGATTCGACGTGATTCTTGACGATCGGGACGAACGGCCGGGAGTGAAGTTCAAAGATGCCGACCTGGTCGGTATCCCCTTTAGAATTACGGTGGGGAAGAAGGTTACCGAAGGCACTGTGGAAGTGGTTCCGCGCTCGACTCGGGAAGTACGCGATGTTAAGATCACGGCGATCGTGGAACATTTTCAGGAGTTGCTCGGCCGGGCCGGGTAAGACCCACTTCTCGCGCAAAAACGCGCTAGAAAAGGGGCACCCACCTTCCTGGCGGAGCAAGATTGTGGGATATGGGAACAGTTAAGGCCATCGTCGGGTTTCTGGTCATCATCGCGGTAGTTTATGTTTTGTTTCAGGTCGCGCCGCCAGCCCTGACCAATTATTCGTTTGAGGACGATTTGAAAAGCGTCGCGGTGATCGGCGGCTCCAATCCGCACACCACCGACGACGAGCTGGTGGCCCAAGTGATCAAGAAGGCGCAGGAGCATCAGATTACGCTGGCGCCGGAGAACGTTACGGTGCAGCGGATCGGAACGCCGGGATCGCTTGCGGTGTATGTGGCGGTGGATTATAGCGTTCCCGTTACTCTGCCGGGATACTCTTTCGTTCTGCATTTCACTCCATCGAGCGGGAACAAGGGCTTCTAGAGCGGTCGGCGCGGTCGGAAGCCTGGCTTCTGTCGCGGCGCAGCGCCGGGGCTGCCCCAAGCGTGCGTTCGATCACTTCATAGTTCGATTTCCCTTAGCGGAATTTAGAGACTCACAGCTGCGCTGGGGATGGCTTCTCTTTCGCCCCTACGGGGCTTGTTCTTTTCCCACTTCGCGCCACTCCGCTCAGGGCAGGCTTTCGCGGCTGGGCCGAGTTACGACTTGGCACCTTTCCTCGGCCAGGAACGCTATCCACAGTCGTGAAGGGACGGCTGCGAGAAGCGGCAAGACTTCGCGGTGATCGTAGTGGGAGTCATGAGTGCGAGAGCAAAAGAAAAGTGCAGCCCGCGGAGGGGCTGCACTCTGGTGAGAACGATTCTGTAATGGCGACTCAGTTCGACGGCGCGGGACCGCAGCCACCGCTGGGAGAGTCTTTGCTGGTGGCCGAGCCTACGCCGATGCCGACGGGTTGAGAGGTGAAATTACGGTAAGTCGCAGTGACCTGATAGTAGCCCAGGAGAGCCCAGACAGGCGGGACGGCCGGGGCGGGCGGGCTGGCCGGTGAGGACTGCACGTAGATATCGGTCCAGGTACAAATGTCTTCGATAGTCGTCATCATGCCGGTCGGGCTGATGGTCACAGATGTGGGACCGAAAGCCGGCAGCGCATTTCCGTCTTGGTCGGCGCCCAACGTCGTCACGGTGTAGGTGGAGGCATTGGTGACGTCGATGAGTTTGCCGCTGTTGTAGTTGGCGGTGACCTGAAGCTGCAGGGTGCCGTCAACGCCGTTCAGGTTGTATGTGCCACCGCTGGTGGCGCCGGCGGCACTGAGCGTGAGCGACTTCATGGAGTCTGAGGTGCCGCAGCTGATCGACAACAGCGCAATAGCGGCGACAAGCAAGGCCAGAACTGTTGATATACGTTTCATACAGGGAAAACTCCTCCGCGAGATTTCAATTGGCATGTTGCCAGCTGGCGGTGGTGGAGGCAAGGAACGACGGTGTAGGTACGATGGTCACTGCCGGGGGGCCCCGGCAAAGGCGGAAAGTGCGCCAAGGCGCATGAACACTGGATGAAAAGCTCATGAGACCGTGCACTCAGGGCGCGTTGGGAGAGCCGTCCATGGGGTTACCTTTGGCATTGAAAGTCGTTAGCGGGGCCGCACGGACACGTTTTTGAACGCCGCAGTCATAGCGCCGCAGTCGTACGCTGCAGTCATAGAGATACGATAGCCATCGCAGAACCGGCGACCACCGTTCTTCCTTTATTCTTTCTTCTTTTTCCTTGCTTGTTCGTTCCTTGTTCGTCTTCGTTATTCTTCTACTTTTACTTTCTTCGTGGTTGGTTTGGACTCGAACAGTGCTCACCACCGGCAGAAGCTGTACCCGATACTCCTGCCCGCGCGCGGTTGGTCCAATGACATTCGTAACGTTGCCATCACGTTACCGTCGCCCTACTATCGCGAGTGGGTGAGAGTGTTTTCCCTGGGCTCATCCCTGGCGCGTTGCAGCCCCGACGCGTGCAGCAGGCCGTCCGCGCGGTAAAGCTAAGGTGGAGGCAGTTCATGAAGAATTTGTATCGAGTGCTGGTAAGTGTGCTGATGATGCTGGCGATGTTGCTGCTGGCGAGCTGCAACGGTGCGCCGGGATGCCCGCAAGTCTCATTCGGTGTCACGTCGGCATGCACGGCTGGAGGCGGCGGGAACCTGGGCGGGAGCGGCACCGGTGGTGGAGGCGGCGGTGGTGGGGGTGGGGGTAGCGGCACGGCTACTGCTTTCGTCTACGCTGTGGACCAGAACGGGTCGATCGACGGCTACAACCTGAGCACATCCGCAGGGACGTTCCAGACAATTTCGGGCTACACTGCGCCGCTGGTTCCCCCGAGCGATCCGGGAGTTGGGATGGTGGTGGTTAAGCAGCAGTTCGTTTATACGTTGTTCGAAGATCAAGCGGCGGAAGCAATTTATGGATGGTCGATCAATTCCACTACGGGCGCTCTGACGGCGTTGGCCAATTTCCCGGTAGGTGTGACGCTGAATCTGCCACTCGTGGATTTCAATCAGTACAACGTGACGACCGATCCCGGAGGCAATTACCTATTCGTTGCCAACAGCGGGCAGAACGAGATTATGGTGTACGCGATCGACGGCACTACGGGCGCGCTGACGGCTGTGGGATCTCCGGTTACGACCACGATTGAGCCGGGGAATCTGGCGACCGATGGGCTGGGTAAATTTCTGTACCTGTGCCTGGACGGGGCGGACCACAACGGGTCAGTCATTGTGGGCTATACGATTGGAGTCAACGGTGCACTGACGGTGATTCCCGGCGGGGCCTTCACAACTCCACCTGCCGGCATCTGGCAATTGCAGGGTGATGCCAGCGGGAAATATATGATCGGGACTTCGGGAAGCACGGAGTCTATCCTGGGTTCCGACGACAACCACTTGTACGTGTTCAGCATTGACCAGACTACGGGAGTGCTGACGCAGGCGACGGGTTCGCCGGTCACAACGCTGTACTCGCCGTTCACGATCGCCATGCAGCCGCCGGCCAGCGGTGGAGAGTATGTCTACTCGCTCAGCATCAACGACACGGATACGGGATACAACCCGATTGAAGGTTTCCAGCTTGATCCGACGACCGGGACGCTGACCGAGCTTACGATATCCCCTTTCAGCGGCGTGTTCCTGGGGCAGTGGGCGCAGTTTGACCAGAGCGGAGCGAATCTGCTGGTCTACAGCAACGTTTTCAACGGCACGACAAGCGCGACCCAGATTGGGGCTCTGGCGGTAGATTCCACCAGCGGCAGCCTGACCCAGGCCATCTCACCGGCCACGCTCGTAACGCCTGGATATTGGGTGGTGACCGACCCGGTGACCACTCCGTAGTGGCAGGTGCAGGGAAGACCGTGTTGACGGCTTAGAGACCCGCGAGTGGCGCGGGTCTCTTTTCGTTTGCGGGGCGGCGGTACAATGGGGACACCGCCGAAACTTTCCCATTTCTCGCGCAAAGAGCGCGCGAGAAATGGGGCACCCAGCCTAGAAATGGGGCGCGCGGGAAATCGAGCGCGGCGGGAAATCGGGGGCTCCTCCAACCTTTTGGCTGGCCCAACCGTCTGATTAAGAGTCCGGGTGTAAAGACGAAACCGTGGCGATCAAGATCAAAATTCCGAAGGGTAACGGAGACAAGGCGGGCAAGGGATTTCGCGGGATTCCCCGCGACCCGGTGCTGCGGGCGGCGCTGGCGGCGTTTCTGATTCTGGCGGTTACGTTTACCGTTTTGTTTTCGTATTTCTATATCAAGTACGACCGGATCATCGAGAAGCGGTTCCGCTCGCCGGTGTTCGCTAATTCCGCGAAGATTTACGCGCTGCCGAAGACGGTGCGGGAGGGCGAGCAGATCGAGACGCGGGAGATTGCAACGGAGCTGCGGCGGGCCGGGTATTCGGATGGGGCTTCAGGTAGGGCTTCGGATGGGGGTTCGAATAAAGAAGGACAGTCTGCCCTGGGCAGTTTCCGCGTGTTGAACGATGGAATCGAGATCACGCCGGGGCCAGAGTCCTACCACAGCCCGGAACCGGCGCGCATCAGCATACACGACGGGCAGGTGGAGCAGATCAGCAGCCGGGGCAACGACCTTTCGGCTTACGAACTGGAGCCGCAGTTGGTGACCTCGCTGTTTGATTCCGAGCAACGGTCCAAGCGGCAACTGGTGAAGTACAACGAAATTCCTCCGGTCATGGTGCAGGCGGTGCTGGCCATTGAGGACCGCAGCTTCTTCGAACACAGTGGAGTGAATTTCGTCCGCTTCTTCGGGGCGGTGCTGGCTGACCTGACGCGGCGGGTAGGGTTGAGCCACCAGAAATTCGATCAGGGCGGCTCCACGTTGACCATGCAGCTCTCGCGCGGATTCTTTCTGAATCCGGAGGATAAGACCGTTAAGCGGAAGCTGACGGAGATGCTGATCTCCGAGGAGATGGAGCGGAAGTTTACCAAGCAGCAGATTTTCGAGATCTATGCCGACTGGGTGCCGCTGGGACAACGTGGGTCGTTCGCCATCAGCGGGCTGGCGGAGGCGTCGCAGGCTTATTTCAATAAGGAACTCAAGGACGTCACCTTGCCCGAGGCGGCGCTGCTGGCGGGGATCATTCAGCGGCCGAGTTATCTGTCGCCATATCGGCATCCGGAGCGGGCGCTGGAGCGGCGGAATCTGGTGCTGGAGTCGATGGTGGAAACGCACGCGATTACGCGCGAACAGGCGGATAAGGCCAAGGCTGTGCCGCTGAAGCTGGCGCCGCCGAATGTGGAAGCCAGCGACGCGCCGTATTTCGTCGACATGGTGCGCGACCAACTCATCAGTAAGTTCAATGAGAATGAGTTGAATGACCAGTCGTACCGCATTTATACGACGCTTGATCCGGACCTGCAGAAGGCGGCGGCACAGGCGGTGGAGACCGGCATCAAGCTGGTGGATGAGCAGGTTACGAAGTTGCGAACCAAGCGGGTGAAGGTGGGGAAGAAGTATGAGACGACGGTTGCGCCCGGTCCGCAGGCGCAGGTCGCGATGGTGGTGCTGGATCAGCACACCGGTGCGGTGCTGGCGCTGGTGGGAGGACGCGATTACGGCTGGAGCCAGCTGAATCATGCGGTGTCGAAGCGGCCGACGGGATCGATATTCAAGCCGTTTGTGTATGCGGCGGCCATGAACACGGCGCTGGATGGATCGCAGACCGTGCTGACTCCGGCATCGACGGTGACTGACGAGCCCTCAAGCTTTGCCTATGGCGACCAGATTTATGAGCCGCGCAATTATAAAGAGGAATATAAGGGCGAGGTTTCGTTGCGGTATGCTCTGGCGATGTCGCTCAACAATGCGACTGTGAAGGTGGCCGAGCAGGTTGGCTACGACAAGGTGGCGGATTTGGCGCGGACGGCGGGAATTACATCGGTGAAGCCGACGCCGGCGATGGCGCTGGGATCGTATGACGCTTCGCCGCTGGACATGGCGGGGGCGTACACGGCGTTTTCCAACAATGGAGTGCGGTTGTCGCCGATCCTGTTGCGTTCGGTGCGCGACGGCAAGGGCGACGTGATCGCGAACTACTCGACAGACCAGCGGCAGGTGCTCGATCCGCGGATTGCTTACGTCATGACCAACATGATGGAAGGCGTGATCAACAACGGGTTGGGGTATACGGCGGTGCGGCTCAGAGGTTTTACGCAACCGGCTGCGGGCAAGACGGGAAGTTCGCACGACGGCTGGTTTGCGGGGTATACCTCGAATTTGCTGTGCATTGTGTGGGTGGGGTATGACGACTACAGCGACCTGCGCTTGACCGGTGCGATGACCGCGGGGCCCATCTGGACTGAGTTTATGAAGAAGGCGGCCGCGCTGCCGCAGTACGCCAACATGAGGGGGTTTCAGCAGCCGACGGGCGTGGTGGATGTGCAGCTGGATAAGGTTACGAACCGGCTGGCGACTCCAAGCTGCACCGACGATTATGTTTCGGCGTTCGTGGCGGGGACGGAGCCGCGCGATACCTGTGACGCGCAGGCGGGAATGAAGGGATTCTTCTCGCGCATGTTTGCGGGCGGAGCGCAGCCGCAGCCTGCCCAGGCTGCGAATGGACAGGATCCTAATGGTCCTCAAGACGCCAATCAGGATCCCAATAAGAAGAAAAAAGGGTTCTTCGGCAAGATTGCGGGAATATTTAAGGATGACAAGACGCCGGCTCCGGTGTCTAAACCTGTAGATGGCGGGCAGACGGCGCCGCATTGAACGGGTCGGTTTGGGGGATAACGTCCAGAAACAGCAGGTCCCTCCACTCCGCCGTCGCTGGCGCTCCTGCTCCGGTCGGGATGACAGGGTGTTGATCCACCCTACAAATTCTTCGCCGGATGCCTAAAACTGTGCCAGAATGTGTCCACTAGCTGGGGGTGGCCTATGTCGTCCTGCCCGAGGGTATTGCTGGTTCCTGTCTCGCTTCTCACCATTTGCGTCTGCGCCCTGTCGAGTGTGTCGTGGGGTCAGGCATCCCATTCCGAACAACTGCAAGTGAAGCCGCCGCTGCTGCGGATGGTTGATCCTCCAACGGAGGATGCGTCCGCGGCCGATCTGGAGGCGCGGGCGGATCAATTGCGCGCCGAGAAACTTTTTCTGGACGCGCTCGACTACTATCGGGCCGCGCTGGCCAAGCAACCGAACTCCGCGGGGTTGCTGAACAAGATGGGAATCACCAACCTGATGATGCAGCGGAATCGCGAGGCGCTGAAGGCGTTTGAGAAGGCGATCAAGGCCAACCGCACGTTTGCGGATGCTTACAATAATCGGGGAGTGGTGTATTACGAAGAGCGGCGATATGCCGCGGCGGTGAAAGAGTACCGCAGGGCGATTGCGCTGGACGGCAAGTCGGCGTCGTTCTACAGCAATCTGGGAGCGGCGCTTTTCGCGAAGAAGGAATTCGATCCGGCCGTTGTGGCCTACGAGCGCGCGGTGGCGATTGATCCCGATGTGTTTGAGCGGACTTCGCGCATGGGAGTGCAGGCGCAGCTGCCCAGCCCGGGAGATCGTGCCCACTACGATTTCACCGTGGCGCGGCTCTACGCCAAGATGGGCTACTCGGACCGGTCGCTGGAATATCTGAAGAAAGCGTTGGAAGAGGGATACAAGGATTTTAACAACGTGTATAAGGATGTGGAATTTTCTGAGCTGCGAAAGGATAAACGCTTTACTGAACTGATGGCGGCGAAACCGCCAGCATTGCCAGAATAAGTTGCCGATTCATCTCGCGTGCTTAGTTCGAGTGTATGGTTCGGCGACGTTTTGACCTAGATGAGATTTTACAAAGGTTTACAAAATTAGACGGTACTTCGCCGCATTCCAGTGTTTAATTTTGTTACATACTCCTGAAAACAACAGGGTGAGTAAGGAGAAACGGTAACCCATCGGATGCTGACCCGAGCACGCCCCAAGCAAGCATCCGGTGGGTTTTTTCTTGGCTGTTGGCTCTTAGCTGTTGGCTTTTAGCTTACGACGCAGGGCCACGCGCCGCGACAAAAAATGGAGCGCTGGGGAAGGGTGAGATGTGGCGAGGAATAGCAGGTTCCTCCACTACGCTCGCTTTTGCTCGCTTCGGTCGGAATGACAGAGCTCTTGATTACTGCTCTTGACTACTGCTTGCCGAGGTAGGCTTCCACGGCCTTCTTCCATTTTCCCTGAGCCTTCAGGATGAACTCCACGGCGTCGCGGAGCGCGCCTTCGCCGCCGGCGTGGGGCGTGACGTAGTGCGCTTCTTTCATCACTTCGGCGCGGGCGTTTTTTACGGCGATGGCTAGGCCGGCAGCGCGCATGGCGGGCAGATCGATGACGTCATCACCGACGAAGGCGGCTTGCTCTGGCTTGAGGCCTTCCTGTTTTACAACTTCTTCAAAACACGCCCGTTTGTCTTGAATGCCTTGATGGATGTGGTCGAGCTTCAGGTCGCGGGCGCGGAGTGCGACGGTTTCGGAAATGCGCCGGGTGATGAGTCCGCTCTTAAGCCCGGCAATGCGACAGAGCGAGGACGCGACGCCGTCGTGGGCGTGGAATCCTTTGACCTCGATCTGACGGTGGGCGGTGCGCTGTGGGGACGACGGGCTCGGCGTTTGCGGCGAGTCTTCGGGCTTGTTTTCGGGCACGAAAAATAGTTTGCCGTCGGTGAGGACGCCATCAACGTCGAAGAGCAGGAGTTTGATTTTGCGGGCGCGGGACTGGGCGGAGAGTTTGGGCATCGCAGGAATTTTAGCAGTCGTGCGGGATGTGCCAGGGCTAATCTCTCGCTGGCTCGAATTGACATTACGCTTGGCCCGCCCGCCAGCCATAACTCTTGCTAACTGGCGGTGACACTCAAATTCCTTGCGCAAGAGGTTAGTAGTAAGTCAGCTTGCGACGAATGACAGTGACAGGTCGAAATGCTTCGTCGGGTTGAGAGCGGCTGACAGTGGTCTGCTCGGTCCAATTGCCATACTGATCGTGCTGGTAGGTGTATTGGGTTTCGGACGTTTGGGCTGGCGGGGGAGAATTGGGCTTTCCCTCGGGAATGAAAGCTCCGGCTTCCGTGAGGTTCCAGGGCCCAGTATCCAGTGCCATGACGGTAGTTTCACGCTCCGATGCCTTATCGCCATAATCGTTATACGTTGTGACGGTCACTTGCTCGCCAAGGAATCCGCCGCTCCTGCGCCGTTCCGTCACACGACCCTGAGCATCGTAAGAGTAGGAAATAGCGCCGTTTTGAGTTCCAGCGATCAGTGCGCCGACAGACTTCATCTGTTCGGGATTGAGCTTGGACTGAAGCTCTTCGGGAAGGTTTACGTGAGGAGCATCCGCGGCCTGTTCCTCTGCGATGACGCGACCTTGCGCATCGAACTTACGCACAATGTGGCCGAGGAGATTGCCCTGAGCATCGTAAAACTGCGCACCCGTTGCTACTCCCTGTTCGTTGTACGCCGTCGTGACCTTACCGCCAGGGGAAGGCCCAAACCCCAAGTCCGTTCCTTCCCAATGTGCAACGTAGACCGTGTCTGGAGCTAAGGGCTTGGAATCGTAAGTTTGAATGGCGGACTTGCGTCCCGTGTCGTCGTATTGATAGCGGGTTTGAATCTTATCGCCCGACTTCACGGCGACCAGCCTTCCTGCTTCGTCGTATATGTATGTCGTTTCAGATCCGTCGGTGGACCCGGCGTTACCCGACACAGTTTTAAGGAGACGGCCATCGGGGTGATAGGTGTAGCTCGTCACCCATTCCGAGCCGTCCGAGTTGCTCGTTCTCTCTTCCAAGGTCCTGCCATCGGGTGTGTACTTCGTGATGGTCGTGGACAACTGGTCGCCATTGGGAAGAGACATGGTCTGCTCATTGATGACTGCCTTGACGGGACCTCGCAGTCCGGCTTTCTCACGGTCAGAGATGGAAGAACCTGAAGGGGATGATTGTTGCGCGACGGTGATGGAGGCCAGGAATATCAATAGGGTGGCGCAAGAGAGTCGAATGTACATACGGACCTCCCCAACTCGAAAACTGATTCTACCCCTACTCACCGGTAATGCGGCAGTTGACGTAATCAGTTTACGCTCGGGATCACGGCACCCAGTGTGCAGCGTCTATCAGGAGGAGAGTGTTGAGTGTTGTGCGTTGTGCGTTGTGAGATGAGAGATGTGCGTCCGCTTTCGGACGTCGAACATCAGAAGCGGACACTCTCGCAGGCTGTAGCAGTTGATCGAACGCGGCTTAGGCCTGCAACTACAGTGGTTCTCGGCAGGACAGGTTTGGTCATGGAAATGCATTTCATTTAAGCGACTGAATCGCGCGGAACTTTTTCGCCGGTACAGCCGTAACCGCAATCAGACACGCTGTCGCACGAATCCTAGTTTCGGAAACAGTTCTCACGCTCGGTTTGGCGGCCCAGTGAGGACGGTTCTGGAAGACAGAGGAGTGTTGTTTCTTCCTGACATTCTTTTGTTTCTTTTCGACAGCGTTGCATCCAGTCTTGCCGCCTTCAGCCGATTCCCGACGCATTCGGGAAAGAATGAAGGAACCCATGAAATCGAGAAGGCTCTATACAAGTTTGGTGTTGGGCGCTGCTATGTTGTTGTCGGCGACTGCATTTGCGGGAGAGAAGGAAAACCTGGAGATCAATCGGGCGATGACAGTAAACGGTACCCAATTGCCGGTTGGTAAATATACGGTGACCTGGGAAGGCAGTGGGCCGAGTGTGGAACTGAAATTCCTCAAAGGCAAGAATGTGGTCGCGACGGTTCCGGCGCAAGTCGTGAGCCTGAAGACCGCCAACAATCCTGGCGGTTTTGTGAGCACGAAAGACGGCAATAGCGTAGTGCTGACGCAGATTCTGCCCGACGGGAAGAAATACGCTTTGAACGTCGGCAGCGAATCCGCACAAACGGCGGAAAGCAGCGGCAGATAGCGGTGGTGTGGCGCGAAGTGGTGTGGCGCGAAATTGCGGGGGCCTCAAGGCTCCCGTTTTTTTGTGATTGGACGCCAAATCTACGGGGTGCGGGGTGTGGGGCGAATATATAGCGAATATTTGGCGTTCCGGCTACAATATTTCGAATGCCGTTCCTTCCTGCATCGCTGGGCTGGGCTCACCCAATTGTGGGGGAGTGGTTTGTGCGGAAGTTTGGCACGCCTACGGAGCCGCAGGAGTTGGGGTGGCCGCACATTCTGGCGGGGCGGACTACGCTGATTTCGGCTCCTACTGGGTCGGGGAAAACTCTCGCGGCGTTTCTCGCATGCATTGACCGGCTGGTGCGCAAGGCGCTGGCTGGGGATCTGACGGATCGGACGGAAGTGCTTTACGTTTCTCCGCTGAAGGCGCTGGGCAACGACATTCAGAAAAATCTGGAAGGGCCGCTCAGCGAGATTCTGGCGCTGGCGGGCCAGCGCGGGCTGCTGATGCCGGAGATTCGCACAGCGGTGCGGACGGGCGACACGCTGCAACCCGAGCGGCGGGCCATGCTGAAACGGCCTCCGCACATTTTGGTGACGACGCCGGAGTCGCTTTACATTCTGCTGACGGCGGACAAGAGCCGCGCGATTTTGCGCGATGTTGAGACCGTGATCGTGGACGAGATTCATGCGGTCGCGGATGACAAGCGCGGGGCGCATCTGGCGCTGTCGCTGGAACGGCTGGAGGCGCTGTGTTATAGACCGCCCGTGCGCATCGGGCTGTCGGCGACGCAGAAGCCGATTGAGGAAGTCGCGCATTTTCTGACGGGGAATCGCGGAGAGCGGACCTCCGATTTAGCTGCATCGAAAATCCCGCCGACCGCTGATCCTGTGATCGTTGACATCGGGCACAGGCGAAAGCTGGATCTGGGGATTGAAGTGCCGCCGATGCCGCTGGGGCCTGTGGCGTCGAATGAATTGTGGGACGCGATTTACGACCGGCTGGTGACTCTGGTGAGCGAGCATCGGTCGACGCTGGTGTTTGTGAATACGCGGCGAATGGCGGAGCGATTGTGTCATGAGTTGGGCACGCGCATGGGCGAGGAGAATGTGGCGGCGCATCATGGGTCGCTCTCGCGCAAACTGCGGCTGGCGGCGGAGAAGAAGTTGAAAGACGGGCAGGTGCGGGTGCTGGTGGCGACGGCGTCGCTAGAGTTGGGAATTGATATCGGCACAGTGGATCTGGTGGTGCAAATCAATTCGTGTCGGGCGATTGCGGTTGCGCTGCAGCGGGTGGGGCGGTCGGGACACTGGCGGGGCGCGGTGCCGAAGGGGCGATTCTTTGTTACGACGCGCGACGATCTGGTGGAATGCGCGGCGCTGGTGCGGGCGATCAAACATGGGGACCTGGACCGGCTGATGATTCCGGAATCTCCGTTGGATGTTCTGGCGCAGCAGATTGTGGCGGCGTGCGCGGCGGAGGAGTGGGGCGAAGACGCCATGTTCGCGCTGGTGCGGCGGGCTTATCCGTATCGGAATCTGAAGCGGGAGACGTTTGATTCCATTCTGGAAATGCTGTCGGAGGGGATTGCGGCGAAGCGCGGGCGGTATGGTGCGTATGTGCATCGCGACCGCGTGAATGGGAAGTTGCGGGCGCGGCGCGGGGCGCGGCTGGCGGCCATTACCAGCGGCGGGGCGATTCCAGATAACTCTTTGTATACCGTGGTCGCCGAGCCGGATGGCGTGGTGGTGGGGACGGTGGATGAAGACTTCGCGGTCGAGAGCAATCGCGGCGACATCATGCTGCTGGGGAACACGTCGTGGATGATTCACCGCATTGAGACCAATGCGGGGAGGATGTTGGTGCAGGATGCGCATGGTGCGCCGCCGAGTGTGCCGTTCTGGCGGGGCGAGGCTCCGGCGAGAACGCAGGAATTGTCGGCGCATGTGGGCGAACTGCGGGAAAAAATCAGCGCGATGCTGCCGCACACTTCGCCGGTGGGATTTTCCGCGACGCAGCCGGATGTGGCTAAGGTAGTTGGTTTTCTAAAACAAGAATGCGGCCTCGACGATTCGGGCGCGGAGCAGGTGATTGAATACATTCTGCAGGGGCGGGCTGTCCTAGGCGCGGTGCCGACGCAGAAGACCGTGATTGCCGAACGGTTTTTCGATGAAGGCGGAGGGATGCAGTTGGTGATCCACGCGCCGTTTGGCGGGAGGATCAACAAGGCCTGGGGGCTTTCGCTGCGTAAGCGGTTCTGCGTCGGATTTAATTTTGAGTTGCAGGCTGCGGCGACCGACAACGGGCTGAACATTGCTTTGGCCGAGCAACACAGTTTTCCGCTGGGAGATGTGTTTCATTTCTTGCAGGCGGATACGGTGCAGCCGATTCTGGAGCAGGCGGCGCTGGATTCTCCGATCTTCGGCACGCGCTGGCGCTGGGATGCGAACCGGGCGCTGGCGCTGTTGCGGTTTCAGAATGGCAAGAAAGTTCCGCCACAGATTCAGAGGATGCGGTCTGATGATCTGCTGGCGTCGGTGTTTCCGGATGCGGCGGCTTGTTTTGAAAACATTGAGGGCGAGCGGAAGATTCCGGATCATCCGCTGGTCGGCGAAGTGATGAAGGACGTGCTGACCGAGGCGATGGATGTGGAGGGGCTGAAGTCGCTGCTGCGGGGGATGGCGTCGGGAGAGATTCGCGTGATCGCTGTAGATACGCCAGTGCCGTCGCAGTTTTCGCATGAGATTTTGAATGCGAATCCGTACGCGTATCTCGATGACGCTCCGCTGGAGGAGCGGCGGGCGCGTGCGGTTAATATGCGGCGGGTGCTGCCGGAATCGGTGCTGGAAGAAGTGGGAAGGCTGGATCCGGGCGCGATTGCGCAGGTGCGGGAAGAGGCTTGGCCGGATGTGCGGGACGCGGATGAGCTGCACGATGTGCTGCATACGCTGGTGGCGCTGCCGGAGGGATTGGGCCGAGCGGGAACGACTGAGAGTACACTTCCGCCGGAAAGTCGAGCCTTGCCCGGTTTGGCTGGGCTCGCCCTAGCCGGATCAGAGACCCGGCCCCAGACGGGCATCGTGGAGAACGGCTGGCACATGTTCTTCGAAAAACTCGTGGGCGAAGGACGGGCGGGGACTGCATCGTGGGGTGGGCGGCGCTACTGGGTGGCCGCGGAGCGAGTGCGTAGTTTTGCGGCTCTGTTTCCAGTTGCTGGGTTTGAGCAGAGTCTGGCGGATGTGGAGAGTGCGTCAGTTTCTCGCGAGGATGCTTTGCTGACGCTGGTGACCGGGTGGATGTCGCATATCGGACCTGCAACTGCTTCAGAGGTTGGAGGGAGGTTGGGGCTCGCCGCTTCTGATATTGAGAAGGCTCTGCTGCGCATGGAGGCCAGCGGAACAGTGCTGCGAGGAAGCTTCACGAGTGTTACAGGCAAGCGGACAGGAGTGTCCGCTCCACATGACCGGGTCGAGCTGCGCTCGACTGGACAACCGGGGGCGGCTGTCCCCACACAAAACTTCCCTACACAAGCTTTGTCCACACATGCGCAAGAGACGGAGTGGTGTGAGCGGCGGTTGCTGGCGCGGATTCATCGGCTCACGGTGGGAATGCTTCGCAAGCAGATTGAGCCGGTCACTGCGGCCGCGTTCCTGCGCTGGTTGATGCGGTGGCAGCATGTGGCTCCGGGAACGCAGGTGGTGGGCGAGCGCGGGACGCTCGAAGTGTTGCAGCAGTTGCAGGGGTTTGAGATTCCGGCGAATGCATGGGAGCGGCAGGTTTTGGGCCGGAGGGTTGCTGACTATGATCCCGCGTGGTTGGATCAGCTTTGCATGACGGGAGTGGTCGGGTGGGGAAGGTTGTCGCCGCATCCGGCGACGGTGGATGCGGGAGGGGTGAGCGGGAACGGTTCTTCTGAAGATGCGCCTGCGCGACGGCAGCGGCGGGTGATTCCGACCAGCGTGGCTCCGATTACTTTTTTTGTAAGGGAAGAGGCGGACTGGATGGGGTTGAAAGAAAATCCCCACTTCTCCCAAAAGACGGGAGAAATGGGGCACCCCGGCGTCGAAGACTCGCGCGGGTTGAGTCATGGGGCGCAGCTGGTGCTGGAATTTTTGCGGCTGCGGGGGGCTTCGTTCTTTGCGGATATTGTGCGCGGGACGGGAAAGCTCAAGGCGGAGATCGAGACCGGGCTTTGGGAGTTGGTGGCTGCTGGTTTGGTGACTGCGGATGGGTTCGACAATCTGCGGGCGCTGATTGATCCGAAGCGGCGGGCGGGACAGGGCAGCGGGCGCAGCACGCGTCCGCGGCACAGTTCGGGGCGGTGGGCGCTGCTGCACGCGGATGTGGCTGTGGAGAGGCCGCGGGCGGTCGAGGCGGCGTGCTGGATGCTGCTGCGGCGGTATGGAATTGTGATTCGCGATCTGCTGGCGCGAGAGTCGAACTTGCCGCCCTGGCGCGAGTTGTTGATGGGTTTCCGGCGGCTCGAAGATCGGGGAGAGATTCGCGGGGGGCGGTTTGTGGATGGGTTTCTGGGCGAGCAGTTCGCTCTCCCGGTTGCGGTCGAATCAGTGCGGGGGATGAGGGGACTGCCGTTGAGTGGAGAGACGATCACGCTGTCGGCGGCCGATCCGCTGAATTTGGTGGGGATTCTGGTGCCGGGAGAGAGAGTGCCGGCGATTTCGGGTCGGTTCGTCAGCTACCGGGATGGGATTGCGGTTGCGGATCAGACCATTGCGGGCGATCAAGCGGCTGCCGGTTAACCGCCCGCAATGGCCCATGCCAAGGACCCTTTCAGAGCACTCGCGCCGTCGAGCGGATGGGGGAAGCAAGCCGGCGCGGGGATCTAGTTTAATGCGTGCTCGGTGGCGGTAATCGTCTTGTCAAACGCCGCTGGCTTTCTTGCATCCTGAGTTCCGGACTGCCCGCTCAGCAGGAACACATCGTAGATCGTCCTGTCCACGTGGTCGGTAGGAGGCACCCCGTCCGGGTTAAGCCTTCCCTTGTCGCGGAATTGGTTCCCGAATTGATCGACGTACTTTGAGTTCACGTAGGCTACAGCAAGGGAATTTATCCCGAGTGATGGAAGCGTGAAGAGTTCGTCTGGTTGCGCGATGCCGTCATGGTTTTTATCGATCCAGATGCGCAGGTTGGGCCACACGGCGTCATGCCAGTCGATCACTCCATCAGCGTTGCCACCGTTCTCGGGCTGGTCGTAGACAGCCAGCGCCAGAAACCCGTTGGGATTGTCTGACGGTGGCTGGGGCGTGAAGTTGCCGAAAAGCTGTTTGCCGGAGGTTACCTTGCCATCATGCGGCAAGGCGAGCCAGCCGTTTGTCGAACCGGCAGCGGTCCAGGAAATCTGCTGCGGCTTGCCGTCTCCGGTGATATCGAAGCGCACGCCGCCCTGGAAGTTGGTGAGATGGAAGCCCGTACCGTCTGTGTCGATGATGATCGGGCTGTCGCCTGTATAGCAATACCAGCCGCTGGGGCCGCAGGAGGCAGAACCGTATTCTCCCTCGTTGCAAACGTACTGGCTGGGAGGAGTCTCACATTCGTTTGCGCCGTTGCAGGTGTAATCGCCCTGCGCCGTGCAGGTGGGCGAGCCGCTTCCTCCGTCTCCGCCATCCAAAGCACAAACAAAGCCGGGGTTGCCGGAGCAAGCGACGCACCAGACGGAAGTACACTGCTTCACATCTTCGCGCCATGCCCCACTTTGCGGACAAGATGTTGAGGACAGGTTATTGCCCGGAAGTACTACTGCTATCATCTTCACGTCGTACGCATAGTTGTACATCATGTTGTAGCCCGTAGAGCTGGTTGGCGAAGTTACTTGGGTAGTGTTCTGGAACGGGCAGTCGATCCAGGCATTTTTGGGGGACCCGTACAGGCACGCTCCGTTACCGGTGACAGTGGAAGTTGCGGTGTAGTAGGTACTTCCCCCGGTTTGGCAGTTGTCTATCCAGGTGGCGCTGCCTGTTGCTGGATATACAGTGTTGGATTGTGTTGGACTGTCTGAGTTGCAGGCGAACGTGCTTCCGTCAGGAGTCTGTGTGGCCTGGCTGCAATTATAGGTGGACTGCGCGACCGCCAGTGGCGCGGCCAGAAGGATGAATAGCATCGCAGTTTTCATTGCACCCTCCGTACCTGCGCGTATTCGGAGAACGCGATCGCTTCGGCCCGTAAGCGCTGGATGTTGTCTTTCAGGAATTGCCGCTGATCTTGGGCTTGCACCGATTTATCGGCCAGGTCCAGAGCGCCGCCGAGATAGCCGAGGTCCATGTCGCCCTCGTCGTTGTCGTGCTTGGTTTCTTCGAGCAGCTTGCGTAATTGAGCGCGCGCCTGAACTTCCGGCCTTGGCTGCTGTAGAGAAGCTTCCAGAATATCGGCCGTCGTGTGCAGGGTTTTTGCTATGCGCTGCCGTACCGTAATGATGTGCTGCAGTCTGGATGCTGCTCCGGGAGCGGCTTCGGCGGTTCCATCGCGGTAAATGACGACGGTCACCTTTGCGTCCACCTGGCTGCAGGGCTTGTTGGGATCAAGCGGCTTCGAGAAGGTCATGGACTGCTGCGGATGTAAAGCGCTTTCTTTATCCGTAAGCATCGGCCCGTAGTCTTCGGCGTGTTCCCAATGGACCGTTCTTCCAGCTAGCACTGTTGTGATGGCTACAGAAAAGCCGGTGATGTCTTGCTTGGACTGATTGGTGACTGTGACGGTGGCGGCGTTGTCGTTGCAGTTGGCGGACTGTATGACAGCGCCGATGCTGTCGGCAGCTACCGCGTAGCCGACGAGCAACGCACAGAGAGGCAGAAGTGTTAGATGCTTCATTCGTGCCCTTCTTTTCGGGGCTCGCGGGAGAAGCAGTGTGCAGATTAAATCCAACCAGATACGCATTTTGTTAACCCTCCTATATTTTGCGGCGAACATTTTCACGCTTGTACGCGCCGCCAAGTTCCGGTGGCGCGCAATCTCGGGAGGGGAAGCAGCGATGGTTAGAGGCGCCGGGACGGAAATACGAATCCTTCAGTCCCCGCTTCGCCGAATTTGCGATGGCCCTATTTCGTCTTGCTCACTTATCTGCGTTGCGGCGCACACTACACCGAAAACCGTAGATATTCGTGAGCCGGCTATTCTCAGTTACGAAAGCCGAACAGGGCCAGCGTTCTTATGGGGATGCGATTGCAAAAGTTTGCAAGATGGTGGTCTGATTCACGAAAGACGGACACGGCATACTTTAAGTTCTTCGCGACATGCTGTCGGCAGCCAGCGCATGACAAGCCAGCAGTACGCGGGCCGGAGGGAAAGTCGAAGGGAAAGCGGAAGAAAAAAAGTCAGAAGCTCGATGAGGGGGTCCCCCGAGCTTCTGACTGGAGATCTCGGCTAGAACTGATCGAAAGCGCTTCCCCCGTCGCTTTGGCCGAGCATCCGCGACTTGTTGAATGCATGCCGAATTCCACTTCCACGGGGATCGTGCTTCACTCTTCGATTGGCGATACAACTCCTTTGTTTACTGATTATTGAAGCTATTTTCCGTTTTGTCTGAGCTTGCGATACCGGACTGTGTGGCCCGTTCAACCCTATCTGATCGGATAGTCGTCTAACCGTTCGGATATCGGGGATGGTTCAGGCAGGGCATGCATTTCTGCGCGCGCTGTGATAAGAATTCTGCACGGAATGGGAGACCCCTGATTGCGCCCTAGACTCTTGGTGATAGCCGGACCCTCAAAAGACTCAACCATTCCGTTGCCCGACGGGGAAGCTGCGCTGGGCCGCGATCCGGCCAACGCGGTCGCGGTGGCCGACGCGTCAGTTTCGCGAAAACATTGCCTGCTGCGAAAGGAAGAGGACGGACGTTTTCAGATCAAAGATCTGGACAGCCGCAACGGGACCCTGGTGAACGGACGGGCGGTGAAGGAACAGTGGCTGCGGCATGGCGACCAGATCGCGACGGGCGATTCCGTGTTTTTGTTTCTGGTGGAAGATGAGGATCAGGGCGTTCCTGCCAGCCGGGTTGAGTTCGATGACAGCCATCCCACGGCTGAGACCAAGCTGATTCATCCCAGAGAAGTGATTTACCTGCAGCCGGACCGGCTGGTGCGGGAGTTGCCCGCGTCGTCGCAGGTGGCGCGGAATTTAAATGCTCTGCTTAAGATCAGCCGCGTCGTGCATGCCATTCGCGATCTGGAGGAGTTGCAGGCTCAGTTGCTGGATTTGATTTTTGAAGTAGTACCCGCCGGCCGGGGCGCGATTCTTTTGGCGGAGAGCGCGGAACAGGAGTTCAACTGTTTGTACGCGCGGACGCGGCAAGCGGGACAGCCGCAACTGGTGCGCGTGAGCCGGACGATTGCGCGCCAGGTGATGAAGGACAACGTCGCGCTTCTGGGAGTGGACGTGGCCGCGAGCGACGCGCTGCGCGATGTGGAGAGCCTGGTCGCGTCGGAGGTGAGGTCGCTGCTGTGCGTGCCCCTGGCCGTGTTCCAGCGGGTGATTGGATGCATCTACCTCGATAGCACGAACGCCACGAACCGGTTGCAGGAAGATCATCTGCAACTGATGGCGGCGATTGCTGGAATTTCCGCGGTGGCGCTGGATAATGCGCGGCGGCTGCAATGGCTGGAGCAGGAAAACCAGCGGCTCACTAACGAGGTCCGGCAGGAACAGAGCCTGGTGGGGGAAGGCGCGCGCATCAAGGAGATTTTTCAGCTTCTCGCGAAAGCCGCTCCTACCGAATCGACGGTATTAATCGAAGGCGAAAGCGGAACGGGCAAGGAACTGGCGGCCCGAGCGCTGCATCGCAATAGCCCCAGGGGAAACAAGCCGTTTGTGGCGATCAACTGCGCGGCCATTCCCGAGACTCTTCTGGAGAGCGATTTGTTTGGTCATGAGCGCGGTGCCTTCACTGGCGCGACCGTCCAGAAGAAAGGGCGGCTGGAAGTGGCCGATGGCGGCGTGGTGTTTCTGGACGAGATTGGAGAACTGGCTCCGGCGCTGCAGGTGAAGCTGTTGCGTGTGCTGCAGGAACGCGAATTTGAGCGCGTGGGTGGGACGCATACCATCAAGGTCAACATCCGGTTGATCGCGGCCACCAATCGCGATCTGAACGAAGCGGTTCGTACGGGAGAGTTTCGCCAGGATTTGTACTACCGGTTGGCGGTGGTGAGGCTGACCATGCCTCCGCTGCGGGATCGGCGGGAAGACATTCCGATGTTGACGCGGCATTTTTTGCAGAAGTATGCCAAGCGGAGCAACGTAAAGCCGAAACCGGTATCGAGGGAAGCTATGGCGGCTCTGGTGAACTACGAATGGCCGGGCAACGTGCGCGAACTGGAAAACGCAATCGAGCGGGCGCTGGTGATGGGATCGTCGGACATGGTGTTGCTCGAGGACTTGCCGGAATCGCTGCTGGAGCAGGAATCAGCGGCGGAGATGCACGAAGGGAAATATCACGCCAGCGTGAAGGAACTGAAAAAGCAATTGATTATTGACGCGGTGTCGCAGGCGCGGGGAAATTATGTGGATGCGGCGGGGATTCTGGGAGTGCATCCGAATTATCTGCATCGGTTGATTCGCAACCTGGGATTGAAAGAGGCGTTGCAGGATGGGTTGCGAGGGCGGAAGTTCTCGGCGTAGCCTCGGGGGCTAAAGCCCAACAGAGATAACCGATGGCCAATCGCAGCGCTGAAAGCGCTGCGCCACCCAAAATCAAAATCACGGCAACGGCAACTGAATCAGGCGGGCGGGGTCGAGGTAGGTGCCTTGCCAGCGGACGGCGACGTGAAGATGAGGGCCGGTGGCGCGGCCGGTGCCTCCGCTTAGGCCGATTTCCTGGCCGCGTTTTACGGTGTCTCCTTCTTTCACTTTGAATTCGGAAAGATGGAAGTAGAGCGTGAGGAGTCCCTGGCCGTGATCGATCACAACGCAGTTGCCCTCAAAATATAGGAAGCGCGCCAGCAGGACCGTTCCTGAATTCATGGCGGCGACCGGGGTTCCGGTGGGGACGCGGAAATCGAGGCCGAAATGCGGGCGCTGGGCCTGGCCGTTGAAGATTCGTTGCGAGCCGAAAACGTCGGAGATGGTGGCGTCGGCGGGGGCGGTGAAGTTTCCGTCCCACGCGCGGGCCGGGGTCACGCGGCTCAGGTAGTCCTGCTTGATCTTTACACCCTCCGCGATTTGCTCTTGCTGCTCGGGAGTCGGCTCGGTGAATTGTTTTGGGACGGTGAGAGGCACCTTAATCTGAGGATACTGGGCGTGGGTGATGGCGAAGGTGTGCGTGGTAGTGAGAGCAGTCTTCGTTGCGGCGCGTTCGGCGGTTAGTTCGAGCGGGTAGTTGCCTGGGTTCGTCTCAATGCTGACGCCGGCGAGGGTGAACCAGGTTTTCGTGGAGGCGTCGTAACTGAATGTGAGCTCGTGGCCTAGCCAGGTGCCGGAGAGGGATTCGAGTTTGGCGGGTGGTTTGACTTGGAACAGGACGGGAGCGCCGTTGACTAGGTGGGTGGGCTTGGCTTGGATGGTCCAGCCTTGGATGATCCAGGTGGCGGCGGAGGCGGGGAGTGCGGCCGAGAGGAGCAAGGCGGAAATTGCTATTGCGGCGACGGTTGTTGCGCTGTGCCGCTGGGCTTTGCCCGGGCGGGACGGCCGAGGCGGCCGTCGCCACATGAGTTGAGGTGGCTTCGCGGATTTCTTAAACGGCATTTTAGCAGCGTAGCACTTTGCGGAATTGCAGCAGCGTGAAAATATCTATACTAGTTCGATCGACATTGTGATATATATAGCCTGCTTCTTGGAGTTGTTGTTTGCTGGCCCTCCCCCAAGGGCCCTTTTTTCAAGACTCGATGTTCGGCGTGCGAGGAGAAGTGAAGCAGGAATGCAGATGCAGTAGATCAGACTAAATCACGGAATCGGAGGCGCACCCCATACCGGCAGATGCCTGCCTCCAACGCAAAGGCCGCGGCTCCCCCAAATCCCCGCGGCCTTTCGTGTGACCAAGCGAAAACGTCTACTTCTTGCTTACGGACTTCACGTCGGCGGACTTGACCCCTGATTTGATTCCGGCCTTGAGCCCGAAGATTTGCAGTTGCGCATTGCTGGCGACAAAGACCTCACCATCGGCGACCAGCGGAACCAGGTTGGCGTTGCCTCCAGTGTTGGGCCAGGTACCAGCTGTGTGGCGGAAGAGCGTGGTCATGGTGGTTCCGGTGAGCGATTCGGGATTGAAGGCGTAGAGGTAAATCGGATTTTTCGCAGCGCTGGTCGGCCGCGACAGCGCCCAGATGATGGGGCTGGCGGTTCCGTTGGACGAGATGCTGGTGAAAAAGCCAGGAAACTGCACGTTGCCGACAATAGCAGGAGATCGTGAGACCCCGGTCAGAGCGGGCTTCGGAGAAGTCAGTACCTTGAAGACCTCGACGGTGTTTGCGCCGCTGGTAACCACGCGGCCGGCCCCGTCGGAAGGATCAACAAAGTAGGATTGGCCGCACCAGCAGCTGCCTACGTTATATGTTCCGAGCACGTTGTTTTTCGTGGTGGAGTAACCGCCGAGGCTATCTTCATTCATTAGAAAAAGGCTTCCGGCTTTGCCGGCGGCGACGGCCAGGTGGGGCGTGGAACCGGGCTGGTCCGGCAGGACTAGTAATCCGCCGGAACCGAAGTCTTCGTCGGATTGATCGAGACTACCCTGGTTCTTGGGAGTGAACACGGAGAGTACGGTCGTCAGGTTCGACGATACTTTGATGGCGCTCTCCTGAATGTTGCTTACGCCGTCATACGTGGTGCCCGAGTAATCGGAGTTTCCGGTGACGAACAGAATGTTGCCGGAGTCGTCGACGGCGGGGCCGTAGCCGGACATCCAGATCGAAGAAAGAAAGAAACTATCGGGCGAGGTGGCCTGAGTGTCGAAAAGCTGATTGCCTGGAAGGGGAGTCAGCGTTCCAGTCGACCAGCCCAGGAGCCAGCCGCGTGAAACATTGGCCGCATAATCGCAGAAGCTGCCGAAACCGGCGTAGATGTAACCGTTGGACAGTAACAGGGCGGGACGCTGGCGCTGGTAAGTCGCATTGAAATTGAAAGTGGTGCCGTCGGTCAAAGTGTGCGAGGCCACGACCAACTGTGGCGAAACTTTATCGGTCAGGCTGCCGAGATCGAGGGCGTGAATCTGGTAGGTGGGGCCGGTGGAAGCCTGCGTGTAAGTCATCACGTAGAGAGTGTTGCTGGTCAGGTCGATCACCGGAGTCGAGTTGATGCCGACGTGCGGTCCGTTGTTGTTGCACCCCAGCGGCCAGCTGACCGGCGTTCCGAAGTTTGGGTTGAGCAGCACGGTGCCGGCTTCGGCGTCGATGGCATAGACGGTGTTGCCCTCGGTGGCCACGTAGACAACATCATGCACGCCTTGACTCGTTCCGGCGGTAATGGTCACGGCGGGAACGAACAGCGGCTGGCCGTCGACCTGATTGTCGAGCGTGACGGTCTTCAACAGCCCGAATGTGGCAGCGCTCACGTTGGCGGGGGTGAGCACGGTCTCGTGCGAATTCCAGCCGGTGCGGTTGTTATCGACGTGATAGGTCGAGATCGCAGTCTGAGCCGCGACCAGGGACGCGGTGAAAAAAATAAGGGCGGAAATCGTCAGTGTGATGCGGGCAGAAAAACAGCGGGAGCGAAGTGGCATGGCCAGAGAGTCCTTGTGTACTGCGGTTTCTGCGAGGATGCAGTGCCCGGGGGAGGCAGCGCGAAAACTCGATGAGCTTACGACATCGAGGGTGGGCCTGTAAACCGGAAAATGATCTCTGAAATCCTTTTCGAGCGGGTCAAAGGAACTGTGGGTAGTGGTGCAGTTTGAATCCAAACTGCACCACTACCGAACTGTGATGACACTTGTTTGCTCATTGCTAACCACGCAGCGATTGTGCAAGTTCATGCAACAGCCACCCGCAAGCTATCGAGAAGCCTCATCACGGAAACATGCTGGCGAGAGCCCGGATCAGGGCTTTTGCCTGGCTTCGCGGCCAACAGCCGCAGATGCAAATTGGCCCTTCTTGGCTGCGGGCGTGATCCCAAAAATTTCCAGCAGACCGTCGCTGGCTACGAAGACTTCGCCGTTGGCGACGACCGGAACCAGGTTCGAGTTGCCTTTGACCGAGTTGCCTACGCCCGCCTGGATCATAAGGAGTTGCTGCATAGTGCCGCCCGACACCGATTCAGGATTAAACGCATAAAGGTAAATCGGACCGCCAGTTACGCTGGGGTGCGACACCGCCCAGATAATGGGGTTGGCGGTGCGGTCGGAAGAGATGCTGGTAAAGAAGCCTAAGGAGTTCGCGCCAGCAATGGTGGGAGATGTGGATACCTGGGACAGGACGGTCTTTTTCTTGCTCCCTTCCACCTTGAACACAATCACGTTATAGCCGCCACTCGTAACTACCCGGCCGAGTCCATCGGAGGGATCGACAAAGTACGACGGACCGCACCAGCAACCGCCGATAGGGTAGGTGCCGAGCACGTTGTTCGTAGTGGTCGAGAATCCGCCTAGGTTATCTTCATTCATCAGGAAAAGGTTTCCCTCTTTGCCGGCAGCCACGGCCAGGTGTGGGATGGCGCCGGGCTGATCGGGCAGGACCATCACTCCCCCGGCCCCGAAGTCATTGTCGACGGCATCGAGGCCGGGCTGGTCGTAAGGAGTGAACACGTCGAGCACGGTGGTCAGGTTCGACGATACTTTTACAACGCTCTCCTGAATGTCGCTGACGCCGTCGTAAGTGGTGCCGGAGGGATCGGAGTTTCCCGTGACAAATAGAATGTTGCCGGAGTTGTCCGCGCTGGGGCCGTAGCCGGACATCCAGATGGAAGAGAGGAAGTAGTCGTTGGGCGAGGTGGCCTGGATATCAAGCGCCTGGTTGGCGGGGAGCGGGGCCAGCGAACCCTTCACCCACCCCAGCACCATGCCGCGGGAAAGCGTGACGTTGGCGTCGCAGAAACTGCCGAAAGCGGCATAGATGTTGGCGTTGGCCAGCAACAGAGCGGGACGCTGGCGCTGGTAGGTGGCGTTGAAATTGAAAGTGCTGCCGTCAATCAAGGTGTGTGAGGCCACCACCAGCTGTGGCGAGACTTTGTCGGTCAGGCTGCCGAGATCGAGAGCATGAATGCGGTAAGCCGGTCCAGTGGAATCCTGCGTGTAAATGACGACATAGAGAGTGTTACTGGTCAGGTCGATGACCGGGGTAGAGTTGATGCCGACGCTCGGTGATTTTTTGCTGCAGCCCGTGGGATGTGCGACGGGCGCGCCGAAGTTGGGGTTGAGGAGCACGGTGCCGGCTTCGGCGTCGATGGCATAGATGGTGTTGTTTTCCGTGGCCACGTAGACCACGTCGTGCACGCCCTGACTAGATCCGGCGGTAATGGTCACGGCCGGAACGAACAGCGGCTGAGCGTCGACCTGACTATCAAGCACAACAGTTTGCAAGAGCCCGAACGAGGAGCTGCCGACGTTGGCCGGCGTGAGAACCGTCTCCCAGGAGTTCCAGCCGCTGCGGTGGTTATCGACGTGATAGGTGGTGATCGCTTTTTGACTGCTGGCCGGAGACGCGGCGAAAAAAGCCACGGCGAAAACCGCGAGAGCGACGCGAAGAGAAAAATTGTGCGAGCGAAGTGGCATGGCCAAAACCTCCTCTGGACTTTAGATTTTGCGGAGATGCGGGGCCTGGGTGTTTCGGGGGAAGTAGTGCAAAAGCGCGATGAGCTTACGACATCAGGGCCGGCATGTAAACGAGAAAATCATTTTTGGAATCTGGCTCGCTTCATTTGGCTCGCCGCAGGGGGCAAGAGTTTCGCCCGAGTTCGTGCGGCTGATGGGAATCGATGCAGCAAGTATGCAAGTTCTTGCGACATTATCATGCAAATTTTTAACCATTCGCATGCGCCTGCGAAATAGTGGGGCGCCATGGCCGCGAAAGAAGTTTTTCGTCTTGACATCCTGCCGACATTCGCTCAGACTTTCGCGGCGTAGGAGACTTCATGAGATATATCTTTGCGTCACTGTTGCTATCAATCTGCCTGTTCGCGGGCTCATCGTCGGCCCAATTGATAATCGTTACTCCGCCCCAGACCCTGCTTTCGCCGGGGCAGACGCTGCAAATGCAGGCGTACCAATACCTCGAGGCTGGCGTGGCAAAGTCGGTAACGAATACCGCGACGTGGACCAGCTTAGAGCCGTCGATCGCGACGGTTTCGAAGACGGGGTTGGTGACCATGGTTGGGACCGGGTCCGCGATGATCTCGGCCACGTACAAAAACACGCCCGGATACGGAACGGTCTGGAGCCAGTTCACGCCTTTCATCAGCGTCCCGACCAGCACAGCTTCGTTCGGCAAAGTCGAGCACATCGTTTTCATCATCAAAGAAAACCGGAGCTTCGACGAGTATTTTGGAACGTTTCCCGGAGCGAACGGGGCGACTACAGCCACCATCAGCACGGGTGCGGTGATCCCTCTTGGCGTTACTCCCGATAAGCCGACGCATGACATGGGCCACGAATGGCAGGACAGCCATAGCGACGTTGACGGCGGCCGTATGAACCGATGGGACCTGGAGACGATGTGCTCGGTTGATGGAGATAACCTGTGCCTGACCCAGATGCAGCAATCGGGCGTCCCGAACTATTGGGCGTACGCGCAGAACTATGCTTTGGCGGATGAAACCTTCAGCAACGTTGAGTCGGGATCGTATCCAGCGCACTTGACGATGGTATCGGGCAGCAGTCAGACGACAATCGATAATCCCCGCAGTTCGAAACAGGCGCAATGGGGATGCGACGCAGTTGCAGGCACAAACGTGCCGGCCATGAGTTCCACTTACGTCGTGTCGGCTTTATTTCCGTGTTTTCCGGCGACGACAATAGCAGGCTTGGCGGATGCGGCCGGGGTATCGTGGAAGGCTTACACGTCGGTGAACGGAGCGAGCGGTTACGTCTACAATCCGTTTCGCAGCTTCAGCGAGATTTATGACAGCATTGATTGGACCACGAAGGTGGTCACCGAATCCGATTTCATCACCGACGCGCTGGCGGGAAATTTGCCCGCTATCAGCTGGGTTACGCCGCCGGGCGTTGACACCGATCATCCACCCGACAGCGCTTGCGTGGGTGAGAATTGGTCGGTGCAGCAGATCAACGCGGTGATGCAAGGGCCAGCGTCGCAGTGGGCCAACACGGTGATCTTTCTGGCTTGGGATGATTTCGGAGGATTTTACGATCACGTTGCACCGCCTTATCGCGACGAATACGGACTCGGCATCCGCGTGCCCATGATCATCATCAGCCCATTCGCGATTAAAGGCGTGTATCACACCGAAGTGGAGTTTGCGAGCATCGAGAGATTCATGGAGGAAACATTCGCGCTGCCGAGCCTGGGCGGAGCCGACACGATCGCCAATGATCTGCAGGATGCGTTCAGCTATACGCAGGCGCCGTTGCCGCCGCTGGTGTTGACGGAGCGAACGTGTCCAAAGGCAGACAAGGACGCGCCGGCTTTCGACCCGGATGATCTGGAAGATTAGGCTGATTAGGCTAAGAGCGAGGAGCGAAAAGCGAACAGCCCTGCTCGCGCCCGGTGAGCTGCGAGAGGGTTAAGTTGCGAGTGATAGAGATTTGGTGGACCTGGTCGGGATCGAACCGACGACCTCTTCCATGCCATGGAAGCGCGCTCCCAGCTGCGCCACAGGCCCACTGTTTGGGGACACTACGGACGGTCCGTTGCGGACGGCCTTAGGTATTCTCGCTGAGTGCGCGCAGATAGTCAACGCGGGGATCTGGGCATTGGCGACCCGGAAATTTCTTGGATGCTCCTGAAAGCATGTGAGACTATTGAAGCAGAGAAACAGCAGGAGCGGTCGCATGAAGAATCGAATTGCTCTTTGGGCGAGTGCGGGATTCTTGGTGGCGGGCAGCTGGGCGCTTTATGCTTTGGCGACTGTGCCTCCGGCGCTGGGCATTGGCCCACTTGTGACTTTTGTGCGGCTCACCTGCCCAATTGCAATTCTTGGTAGTTCTTATCCGATTAGTCTCTATTGGGCTCTGCTGGCGAATGCCGCAACCTATGCGCTGGCCGGTCTGATCGTCGAAACCCTGCGGCAGCGGCTGCATCACGCAAGATAATCAAACCCGCCCACCTCGGAATTCTTCCGTTTCTTTCCACAGGGCAATTCTGTCATAATTGATCGTGCACCCCACCTGCACCAATTTTCAAACACAATTTAAAGCGAGGAACAGATGCCAGCGAAGTACATCTTTGTGACGGGCGGAGTTGTGTCTTCACTTGGTAAGGGATTGGCCGCGGCTTCCATCGGCTGCCTGCTGGAGAGCCGGGGGATGAAGGTCAACATCATGAAGTTCGATCCTTATCTCAACGTCGACCCGGGAACCATGTCGCCGTTTCAGCACGGCGAAGTTTTCGTGACCGACGATGGCGCGGAAACCGATCTCGACCTGGGCCACTACGAGCGCTTCACCCACGCCAAACTTTCTCGCGACAATAACTGGACGACCGGGCGGCTTTACGAACAGATCATCGCCAAAGAGCGGCGCGGCGATTACCTGGGCAAAACCGTGCAGGTGATTCCGCATGTGACCAACGAGATCAAGGCGGCGATGAAAAAAGTCGCGCAGGAAGTAGATGTCGCGATTGTGGAAATTGGCGGAACGGTTGGCGACATCGAGTCACTGCCGTTCATGGAAGCCATCCGGCAGATGCGGCAAGAACTGGGACGCGAAGACACTTTGTTTGTGCATGTCACGCTGGTGCCGTTTATTGCGGCGGCGCAGGAACTCAAGACTAAGCCCACGCAGCACTCGGTGAAAGAGTTGTTGAGCATCGGAATTCAGCCGGATATTTTGCTGTGCCGCACCGACCGCTTTCTGGCGAAGGACATCAAGTCAAAGATTGCGCTGTTTTGCAACGTGGCGGATGAAGCGGTGATCACCGCGAAAGATGTGGCTTCGGTTTATGAGGTGCCGCTGGTGTTCGCCAACGAAGGTGTTGACACTCTGGTGCTCAAGCTGCTGCACATGGAAGCCAAGCCTCGCGACCTGTCGAAATGGGAGGACATTGTCCACCGCGTTTACAACCCGAAGGACACGGTCACGATCGGCATCGTCGGCAAGTACGTGGAGTATGAAGACTCGTACAAGTCGCTGAAGGAAGCGCTGGTGCACGGGGCGTTGGCCCACAACCTGAAGCTGCAGATCAACTGGATCGAAGCCGAGGGCCTGGAAAACGCAGACGGCGACAAGAGTTACGAGGCGCAACTCGAAGGCTACGACGGGATTCTGGTGCCGGGAGGATTTGGCAAGCGCGGCATCGAGGGGATGCTGCTGGCGATTCGGTATGCGCGCGAAAATAAGGTTCCGTACTTCGGCATTTGTCTGGGCATGCAAACGGCGTGCATTGAATTTGCCCGCAACGTGGTGGGGCTGGCGGAGGCGAACTCGAGCGAGTTCGATCCGGCGACGCCGCATCGCGTGATCTACAAGCTGCGTGAGTTGCGGGGGGTGGAGGAACTGGGCGGGACGATGCGGCTGGGCGCGTGGCCGTGCAAGATCGAGCCGGGCACGCTGGCGCACAAGATTTACGGGAAGCTGGAGATCAGCGAGCGGCACCGGCATCGCTACGAGTTCAATCGTGAGTACGAAGAACCGATGGTCGCGGCGGGACTGCGCATCTCAGGGTCGACGCCGGATGGGACTTACGTGGAGATGGTGGAACTGCCCGACCATCCGCATTTCATTGGCTGCCAGTTTCATCCGGAGTTCAAGTCGAAGCCACTGGAGCCGCATCCGCTGTTCAGCACGTTCGTGGGCGCGGCGTATGAATATGGCGTGAAGCGGCGCGCGGAGAAGGAAACTGCGGCGGTCGAAATGTTCCACCGGCCGGAGAAAGTGCGAATCTAAGGCAAGAGCGCCGCAGATTTTCACGGATCTACGCAAATCTTTCTTTTGTTTTATCCGCGTGAATCCGTGCAGATCGGTGGCATTGTTCGTCGGTGCATACCTCATTCCAAGTCGGCGATATTCACATTGGGTCGGGCGATCTGTTTCTGATCGCGGGGCCGTGTGTGATTGAAAGTGAAGAGCACGCCATGCGGATGGCGGAGATCATTAAAGGCGTGACGAAGGCCCTGAATTTTCCGTTTATTTTCAAGGCGAGTTATGACAAGGCGAATCGAACCTCGATCCGCAGCTTTCGCGGGCCAGGAATAAAGGAAGGCCTGCGCATTCTGAGGAAGATTAAGAACGAACTGCAGGTGCCGGTTCTGACCGATGTGCACGAGACGGCGGACGTGGGCAAGGTCGCCGAAGTGGCGGATGTGTTGCAGATTCCGGCGTTTCTCAGCCGGCAGACCGATCTTGTAGTGGCCGCTGCGCTGAGCGGACGGCCGGTGAACATCAAGAAGGGGCAGTTCGTTTCGCCGTGGGATATGCGGCACGCGGTGGATAAATGTCGCGACGCGGGCAACACGCAGGTTTTTCTCACCGAACGCGGGGCGAGTTTCGGATACAACAATCTGGTCGTCGATATGCGGTCGCTCGCGATCATGCGCAAATTTGCGCCGGTGGTTTTCGATGCTACGCATTCGGTGCAGTTGCCTTCGTCGCAGTCCGAGGGAAATGGCCCGGCGGTGAGTGGCGGGCAGCCTGAGTTCATTCCGCTGCTGTCGCGCGCAGCGGTGGCTGCGGGCGTGGATGGGGTGTTCATGGAAGTCCACGACAATCCCAAGGAAGCGAAGTCGGATGGCGCGAACGCGTTGGAGTCGACTAAGCTGCGCGGCGTGTTGAAAGAGTTGCTGGCGATCAGAAAAGGTCTGGAGACAGCTGCCATTACGCCGTAGTCGGATGTCCCGCAAGGGACGAAACAATTTAGCCCAGCGCTTCAGCGCTGGGGTGGGCCGCCGAGCCGAGGAAAAAGTCCCAGAGGGACGACATACTCAGCCCAGCACGTATGCAGGGTCGTAGGCCACTCCATACTTCTTCAGGAAATCCACGAATTCATCTTCGAAACTCTTCTTCTGATGATGCTGGCGCTGATTTCGAATGTAGCGAACGACATCTGCCGTTTGTGAAGCGCTCACGCTGAATGCTCCGTATCCTTCCTGCCAGGCGAAGCGCTCGTCGCAAACTCGCGACTCATTGATCCAATGGGAGGAACTGCCTTTGAGGAACTGGATCGCTTTTGCCAACGGCAGGGCCGGGGGTAGTGCGAGGAGGGCGTGGACGTGATCGCTTACGCCGCCGATGGTCATGGCTTCGAAGCCCTGGTTATGGGCGATTCCGGCCATGTAAGCCCAGAGTTTGGGCTGGAGTTCATCCGTCAGACATTTTCTTCGCTCCTTGGTGCTGAAGATCACGTGAAGCCGATTGCTGGCGTACGAATGCGACATGGTGTCGTCCCTCCGGGACTTGCTGAATCTTTGCTGTTACCCAGCGCTGAAGCGCTGGGCTAAATTGTTTTGCCCCTACGGGGCGGGGGAGATGCAAATCTGCCGCGCGCAAATCCAAATTGCCTTGCGAACGTTCGATCTGCCGTGTGAGTTTGATTTGTCAGGAGAATCAACCCGACGGATCGCACCGCTCTCTGAAATACAATCCTACGAGGCAACAGTTCGACTGGCTGCGACAATCGACGGAATGTTCACAACCCGTTCCCGGAGCGGGAATCCACAGGGACACCCCTTCCTCCGTGATAAATTTGAACTTCCTATGAAGCACGTTGCCAACTGGGCTTTGAACATTGCCGCGCTACGCGGGGCGAGCTATGCGGATGTGCGCGTGGTCGCGCAGCGGAGCCGATCGCTCACCACGAAGAATGGGAAGGTCGGCAGTGCGTCCGACGCGGAGTCGGTGGGCATGAGTGTGCGGGCGATCGCCAATGGGGCCTGGGGATTCGCAGCTTCTGCGGAGCTGGGGCGCGGCGCGGTCGAGGCGACGGCGGCTCGTGCGGTTGAGATTGCGCTCGCTTCGGCGCGGGTGAAGCAGGAAGATGTGCGGCTTGCCGCGGAAAAACCTGCTATCGCGGAATGGAGCACGCCGTACAAGATCGATCCGTTCACGGTTTCGGTCGAACAGAACATTGAGCTGCTATTGAAGATTGACGCGGAGCTGCGCTCGGTGGCGGGGATCACGCTGGCGGAGACGAACCTGAATTTTAACCGCGAAGAGCAGTGGTTTGTATCGTCCGAGGGCGCGGATATTCACCAGACCAAGCTTTCCACGGGCGCAGGATATGCGGCTTATGCGTTTGCCGGGAGTGAGATTCAGAAGCGGTCGTATCCCAATTCTTTTGGCGGGCAATGGCAGAACAAGGGATATGAGTTAGTTGACGAGTTGAAGCTGGTGGAGAACTCCCGGCGCATTGCGGAAGAGGCGGTGGCGCTGCATAAGGCCGATCAATGTCCTGAGGGTAAGTTCGACATTATTCTCGACAGCTCGCAGCTCGGGTTGCAGATTCATGAGTCGGTCGGACATCCAATTGAACTCGATCGTGTGCTGGGAATGGAGGCGAATTTTGCCGGGACTTCATTCCTGACTTTAGATAAGCTGCGCACGCTGCGCTATGGCAGCGAACTGGTGAATGTGGTTGCAGATGCGCGGCAGGAGCACGGTCCGGGGCTGGGAACTTTCGGCTATGACGACGAAGGCGTGGCGGCACAGTGCACGCCGATCATTACGAACGGGCTGTTCACGGGCTATTTGAGTTCACGAGAGACCGCGCACACTATCGGCGAGAACCGTTCGGGGGGAACACTGCGTGCGGAGGGATGGAACCGGCTGCCCATGATCCGCATGACGAACATCAGCTTGCTGCCGGGAGAAAAACCGCTGAGGCTGGAGCAACTGATTGCAGCGACCGATCACGGCGTTCTGCTGCAGACCAACCGTTCCTGGTCGATCGACGACAAGCGCTACAACTTTCAGTTTGGTTGCGAGATTGGATGGGAGATCAAGAACGGCAAGCGCGTGCGTATGGTGAAGAATCCGTCTTATTCGGGAATTACAACCGAATTTTGGAACTCGCTGGACGCGATTTGCTCGCGCGACGAGTGGACACTGTGGGGAACTCCGAATTGCGGAAAGGGCCAGCCGCAGCAGGTGATGGGGACGGGGCACGGCGCGGCGCCGTCGAGGTTTCGGGGAGTTAAGGTGGGCTCGGCATTCAAGAGCTAGTTCACCACAGAGGCACAGAGGTCACAGAGAACTGCTTAAAGTAATGCTCGAATGCTAACCCAGGAACAAGCCGGCGAGATCTTCGATCGCATCAAGAAACTCTCGACTGCGGATGAGGTCGAGGTGCTTTTCTCGGGCGGCCATTTTGCGCTGACGCGCTTTGCCAACAACACGATTCATCAGAACGTGGCCGAGGAGAATTATGTGGTCTCGGTACGGAGCGTTTTTGCCGGGCGGACGGCACGGGCCTTCACCAACAAGTTTGACGACGAGAGTTTGCGGCAGGTTATAAAGTCAGCCGAGAGTCTGGCGAAGGTGCAGCATCCTGATCCTGATCTTTTGCCGATGCCTGATTCGCGAGAGGCTTCTGGGATTGCGGGTGGGGGTGGGACGGACGAGTCGCCCGTCCCCACACGAGCCGATTCTTCCACACGAGTTGTGCCTTCGCGGCATTTCGAGGCGACCGTGGCGATCACTCCCGAACTTCGTGCCGACGGCGTCAAGAAGATTGTTGGCGTGGCCGGGAAGCACAAACTTACTACTGCCGGAGTTTTTTCCAGTGCGGAGTCTTTGGAAGGCATCTTCAACTCGCGCGGGTTGAGCGACTGGCATACGCAGACATTGGCCGAGGTCTCGATCACTATGCTGGGCGCCGATTCCTCGGGGTGGCAGAAGGCGAATTCACCGGATGTGACGAAGCTTGATCCGCTGCGGCTGGCCGAGGTTGCAGCGCAGAAGGCTATTGATTCAGCACGTCCGCGTGAGATTCCGGCAGGGAAGTATACGGTGATTCTGGAGCCCGCGGCCGTGCTCGACATTGTCGGATTCATGTTCTGGGATTTTTCCGGCATGGCGATTCTCGACCAGCGTTCGTTTCTCACGGGACGCATCGGCACAAAGTTGTTCGGCGACAACATCACAATCTGGGACGATGTGGCGCATCCTCTACAGACGGGATCTCCGTTCGATGGGGAAGGTGTGCAGCGGCAGCGAGTGGGGCTGGTGGAAAACGGAATCGTGAAGCGTGTCGTTTACGCGCGGGCGACTGCGGAGCGAATGAAGCGTTCGGAGCAAAAAGATCAGGCAGGTCCGATCGCTGCGACCGGCCACGGTTTCGCCTTGCCGAACGAAATGGGCGAGATGCCGCTGAACATTGTGTTCGCGCCGGTGGGCGATCCGCAGACGGTCGAGCAGATGATCGCATCGACGGAACGCGGAGTGCTGGTGACGCGATTGTGGTACATCCGTGAAGTCGAGCCTTTCGAAAAAATCTTGACGGGAATGACTCGCGACGGCACGTTCTATGTGGAGAACGGGCGCGTGCAGGGCGGAGTGCGAAATTTTCGCTTGAACGAGAGCCTGATTCACATGCTGTCGAATGTCGAGGCCATGAGCGTGCCGGTGCGGTCGTGCGGAGAAGAGTCATTCGACATGGTGGTTCCGGCGATGAAGGTGAAGGAATTTAACTTCACCGAAGTGACGAAGTTCTAGAAGCATTCAGCACTCAGCACGCGGCATTCAGCCCTTCGGGCCTACTTTTCTACCGGAGTTTTTTGCTTCCGTTTTCTCTCCGGCAATCACCTGAAATTGACCCGGATTTGACCGGAAATTGTGGGCTCGGACCCTCTATTTCAGGCTTAAATATGTCCGCTGGAATCTCTCCTAATCCATTCAAAGAAAAGAAGTTAAGCCCCATTTGTTCCATGACTTCGGTAACTTTGTTTGCCCCATTTGCGGGTGTACGCTGCCCTTGAGTTGGATGAGGGTCCGGAAAGCGGAAAAAGGCGCTGCCGGAAGGAAGGTTCTCTCAGCGTGGCAGCCGAAGGCACAGCAGCGATGACGATGACCGAGAAGGCGAGCAAGGGACACTACGAAGACTTGCAGAGTGCACCGCGCTTTCCGCTGCATCTCTCCGCGTCGGTGGAGAGCCAGGGCAGCAAGTACTCGGCGGAGACGGAAAACATTTCGGCCAACGGCGTGCTGTTTGCCATGGACAACGATGTTCCGGTGGGCTCGATGGTCGACTTCACGATTATGCTGCCGGCGGATGTTGTGGGCGCGCGGCGGGATGTACAGATCGACTGCCGGGGCCGGGTCGTGCGCAGCTTCGAAGATCGAGGACGGCGCGGCGTGGGCGTTGTGATTGACGAATACCATTTCGAGCGAGTGTAGGCGCAAGAGACTATGGCGACGATTCCGGTGAGCACGGAAGAAAATTTCGGAGCAGGCGGAGACGGTGGCAACGGCCAGTTTGTCCGAGTGATCGTGGCCGATACGCAGGCCATCTTCCGCGCCGGATTGCGCAAGGTGTTCGCGCTGGAAGATGACATTCGCGTGGTTGGGCAGGCAGAGACGCTGGCGCAAACTCAAACGGCGGCGGCGAAGTTTACTGCGGATGTGCTAATTTTCGAAGCGGCCCTGACTCCGAATCCCGTGGAAGCCGTGGCCGAGCTGCTGCGCCAGAACACACAGTTGCGCATCGTGGTAGTGACCCCCGGCGCCGACGAGGATTTGACGCTGGACTTGTTCCGGCGGGGCGCGCACGGCATCGTATCGCGGGAAGTGGAGCCTGAGTTATTGGTGGAGTGCCTGCGCAAAGTGGCGGGCGGCGAAACCTGGCTCGACAGCCAGGGCACGCACTGGGTGATGGAGGCCTACCGCAACCAGAATAATCGGCCTGCGGGATCGCGTCCGAAAGTGCAGCTCACACCCAAGGAGACTCTGATTGTTTCCTGCGTGACGCAGGGAATGAAGAACAAAGAAATTGCGCTGCGCGTGGGCACCACGGAGCAAGTGGTGAAGAACTACCTGCGCAAGGTGTACGACAAGCTCGGAGTGGCCGACCGCCTGGAGCTGGCGCTCTATTGCCTGAATCATCACGTGGTCGATAATGCGAAGGTGCCCCCGTTGCCGGTTTCTCCGACGAACGGTCATGCCGCGAACGCCGCGGCGGCTGGTGTGTCGGGAGGCGGTGTGTCGGGGGCCAGTGTGTCGGCGTCTGGCGGGTCGGCCACGCCTGGTTCCGCGCCGGCCGTCGGCGCAGATGCTGCCGGAAAACTTTCCTAAGATTCCCGCACTTCCGGTTTTCATCCACGATTCCCCGCCTTTATCACTCATTCATGTTGCGGTTTCGACGACTTCACCCATAGAATTGAAAAAGAAGAAAACAGCTGCAGAATAGCAAGTATTTTGCGGCTGAGTGAGAAGCTGCTTTAAGAGTCGTTCCTTCCAATCGATTCACGTCGGAGAGATGGCCGAGTGGCTGAAGGCGCACGCTTGGAAAGCGTGTTTAGGGGAAACTCTAACGTGGGTTCGAATCCCACTCTCTCCGCCAGACAGTCTGGACTGCAGAGAAGTCCTGCCTCTATTTTCCGCAAATTACGCGAAACATGCCCGTATTTCGCGATTCTTCCACGACAAAGCGGACTGGAGAGAACGGACTACTCTGTAGTGAAGGGCGTCCGTGCCCCGGCTTTTCTCTGAAGAGTATCCGTGCAGTCCGGTTTCGAGGAGGACGTTAGGCGAATGCAATGCGATCACAAGCTCTGAATGCGGCCATGGCGACTTGACTATTGCGAGCATCCTAGAACCCGATTTCGGCAAGAACAAAAGCATTAGGCAGCAAAAAGTGTTTATCAGTACCAGTCCTGAGAAGCTTCCTACAAGCCGACTTCTGGACAAACCTCGTCGGAGTCAGCCTGAAAACGTGAAAACGTTACTTCCGGTTTGCCCGTTATCCGCTCCTTGACGTGCGCTTCGGACGGGAGTCAAAATGTCCGCGTCGTGCAAGAGGTAAAAGCTCAATGAGTACACAAGGTCCAGGCCCCAAGAGTGATCCTCGTCTGCAGTCAGGAGTTCCAGCTCAAGCTGTGGGCCAAACCGCCGGTCACTATGCAACGAAGCCTAAGCCGATCATCACGGGCGAAAGCCAAGCGCAGGGAATCGCGATGTTCTCGTGCAGGGCGAGCTACGAGGACCTTACTCCCGAGCGGCGGGAACGCCTGAAGGTGAGCGTTCTCGATTCTTTGGCATGCGCGATCAACGCTCTCGGCGCGGCTCCGACGGTGGCCTGTGTGGAACAGGCCAAACAGTTCGGCGGTTCGGACGCGCGATGCACTTTGATCGGCGGCGGAAATGCCAACGTCATCTATGCAGCTTCGGCCAACACGGCACTGGTGCGGTACGTCGACCTAATGGACAGCTATCTTGGTCCGGTGTCGCTGTGTCACCCGTCGGACAACGTTGGAGCGGTCTTGGCCGCCTGCGAGCACGCGGGGCGATCCGGCAAAGAATTCTTGACCGCACTGGCGGTTGCCTACCAAGTCGAGTCGGAACTGACTTCTGTCGCTCCCTTCATGGAAGAGGGGTTTGACCTAACAACACCGCTCTCATTCTCAATAGGAGCCGGGGCGTCCAAGGCACTCCAACTGGACGAGGCAAAAACCGCGGCGGCCGTCGAAATCTGCGGTGACGTCATTCCGCTGTTGGTCGTGCGCACCACGCCGATCTCGCAATGGAAGGGCTTGAACTCGTCCCAAACTGCGTTGTCGTCTATGCACGGCGTCTTTCTAGCGTCTCGCGGGGTGACCGGCCCGAAGTATGTAATTGAGGGAACAAACGGGCTGGCGCATGCGCTGGGCAAATCGATCGAGATCGAGTGGAAGAACGTGAAACTGGATTGCTTCGATCGGTTGGCCTTAAAGACTTACAACACCGCGATTCCGGCACAATCGGGCGTGTTCTGCACGATCGCGTTGCATAAGGTACACCCATTTAATCCGGCGGACATCGTGAGCGTCGAGGCTGAAGTTTTCCAAGACGCTTACGATTTCACCGGGGGCGGGCGATTCGGTCCCAAGCACGATGTTCACACCAAGGAGGATGCCGACCACAGCCTGCCGTACCTCATGGCTGTCGCGCTCTTGGACGGCGATGTGCAGCCGGCGCAACTCGAGCCCAGCCGGATTGAAAAGAGAGATGTCCAAGATTTGATGCAGAAGGTCACGGTGAGACCTGACGCTGGCCTTACGGCCCGTTACCCGGCCGACCTCGCGAGCCGAGTGACCGTCCGGCTCAAGAGTGGCACGTCGTTCACCCAGGAAATCTCAGATTTCCCCGGGGCCCCTGCGCGGCCAT